>Ga0209700_100030_pt1 | contig 212982 bp, 201 predicted proteins | sample SiratroredBW_FD_187528 | JGI IMG/M metagenome (GOLD analysis project Ga0209700, IMG submission 187528) | Root nodule microbial communities of legume samples collected from California, USA - Siratro red BW (SPAdes) (version 2) | ecosystem: Host-associated > Plants > Roots > Nodule | place: USA... | reverse complement strand
GACGACGACGCGCGCCGTCGGCCTCGTGCGCTTTGTCCCCTTTACGCGTTCACAAAACTAAGCTCGCAAACGTCCCGTTCTTGCTGAGCCGGAATTTGTCGAGGCGGCTGGCGCCTCGCGCGAATGCACGTTTGGAGCGGCAGCAATTAGTCCATCAGCCAAGTGGCGGCCCCTCTGGTGGAGGTCTGCTTGTCGGCGCATAGCGGACTAGATTTGCTCACCCTAAGTTCTTCGCATGTTGACCCGAAGCGGAAATATTTGGGGCAGCCAGAGAGCTGCAAATCGACCTTGCACCGCTGCTGCCTTCTTTCGTGTCTCATGAGCGCAGATGCGGATGTAACGTGCCGGCGCGCCGCCTCAGGCAGCGCGCTGGCTGCGTCGCGAGGAGAGATCCGGGCAAAGAACGAGCTTGCCTTCAAGACCGCCAGCCTCGAGGCGACGGTGAGCATCGGCGACCTCCTCGAACGAGATCCGCTCGGCGATGCGCGGCCGGATGGCGCCAGTTGCCAGAAGCTCGAACAGTTGCTCCAAGTCCTCCTTGAACCAAGCGGGATGTCGCGCCCGCATGGCATTTACCGAGTAAAAGCGGGCTCGCTTGCCGCCGGGCAACAGTCTCCACAGGTAGAGGCGCGCGATCTCCATCAAGATAGGCAGCATTCGACGCTGTGCCTGCACGCTCGCCGAAAAGCCGATGGCACAGAGCAGGCCACCCGGTTTGAGCGCTGCGTATGAGCGGCGATAGCCGTCTTCGCCAACGCCGTCGACGATGACGTCGAACCCACCCGGTACAACCCGCGTGAAGTCCTCATGCTGGTAATCGATCGGCGTTGCCCCGAGGTCTTGGACGAGCGTCATGTGCTCGCGGCGTACAGTGCCCCATAGCTCGAGGCCGGCCAGTCCCCCAAGCACGAGCAGCGCCTGGCCGACCGCGCCGGCAGCCCCGTGCACCAGCACACGTTGGCCCCGCTGGACCTTGGCGGCGCGGTGCAGAAGCTGGTGCGCAGTCGTCCAGCTCAGGATCAGCGCAGCCGCTTCAGCCGCGTCCACATCCACCGGCACGCGGGCCACGTTGCTCGCCCGAAGCGTGCGATAGTCGGCGTTTGACCCGACTACCGTCATGTCGGCCACGCGATCGCCAATCTGAGAGTCGTGCACGCCTTCGCCGAGCTGATCGATTGCCCCCACCACGTCGTAGCCCATTATGAACGGCGGCCGGAGGCGCATCGTTTGCGGATATAGATGGCGCCTGATCAACACCTCGGTGTAGTTGAGGCTCGACGCGAGTACGCGAACGCGCACCTCGCCCGGACCGGCTGTCGGCAGGGGAGCGTCTACCACCTCCAACCTCTCGGGATCACCGAAGCGGCTGACCTGAACAACTCGGTTGCGTTGCACCATCATGACCGATCTCCTTGCATGCCGACCTTCAGCGCAGAACGGTCAGGCTGCCGCCAGACCACAGCAATGGAATTGATCCAGATCAAGCTTGAGGCTGCACTCTTTGGAATTCTCCTCTAGCCAAATGACCAACCCGGTTGTTTGGCGCCATCATTGCTCATCGGAGGGGAAAATGCCTGCAGTCATTATGCAGTTCGTTTCGCATCCAAGACCCGGTAGTGATCTTGCAACCGTCTTACAGCTGGCAAAGGACGGCGCGTCACTTTGGAGGAAACACGGGGCCGATGTCAGCTATTGGTCCGTGATCGGTGGCGAGATCGGGAACTATGCCTTCGTCGCTCGCTTCGATAGTGTAGAAGCTTATGGGCGTACCTTGGCGTCACTGGGCGCCGATCCGGCCTTCGTTGAATTTCAAGCCAAGCGGCTGAAGGCCGGGCAATCGGATTGGGTGCGCTCCAATGTTGCCGTCCAAGTCGATCTTTGACGGAGCGCCTTCGCCCAAATGCGAGACCGCCCTCGGGCGGTCTCCTGCTACGTGGTCGATGTCGGCTGTTGGGCCCTCAGCTGAAAAGGGCCGCCGCCATGTCGGCTGCCTGCCGGAGACCGCGCAAGCTGCCAGGGTTGAGTGCGCTTTCGACTTCACTCCTTGCGCGCTTGTTAGCGCGCAGGTGCTCCGGACGGCATGCACTGACAAAATCGGATGTCTGCTTTTGCAGACAATGCGGACACGCAGCCCGCCCGCGGAAGGTCATATTGTGACCCAGAACGGACCTCGCCCTTTGCTCGCGTACTGGTGCGAACCTCAAGAAGTTCGTACCAGTGGCGAGTCGCCTATCAACGATCTATTGGATTTTTGGCCGCTTGGCCGACGCCTCGGGACCGGTCGGAGTTATTCCGCTAAGCCGCCCCCTGAAGAGCTTGCCGAATCGCGATCTCAACTGGTGAATAATTGCCGTCGACCCGCTCGAGCCGAATGGGTTCCGCGGGATGTAGCGGCGGCTGGGCCATGAACCGCGGCGCCGTCCCTTGGTGGCGCTGCCCGGCGTGCACGAGGAACGGATGGCACAGGTAGACAGTGCCGGCTTCACCCGTCGCCAACGCCTCGGGCCGCTCGGCTCCCATCCAACCCTGCGCTATTTCCGTTTGTGACATCCCAGCCTCGCCTGCTGGCGCGAGGAAGCGTGCCATGTCGATGTGCGATCCCACCCTTATCCGCGTTGGGGCGTCGCTGGGGCCAACGTCGGAGAACAAGAACAGCATCAACAGGGCGCGGCCGCGCGACCTCAGATTCGCGCGCCGCTCATTCGGATCGCCGCCATCGGGGGAAAAGCTTGTATCGATGTGCCAACCGTCGTCTCCGGGCTCATCCGGATGGGGGAAGCGTACGACAAACGTGCCCCCGAAGCCCAGCGAGCCCAGGCGCCAGCGGCCCTCGCCGACGATCTGATCGAACGCGGCGTGCAGCACCGGCGTACGCTCCGCCTTCAGGAACGGCGCGTCCTTGTAGCCGGAAAGCCGGATGACTGGTTTTGTCCAGGTCGCCTGATTGTGAGGATCGCAGCCGGTATCGCGCCACAGTATGGTGCGGGCTTCGTCGGCAAGCTCGCGCGGAAACGCGCGGTCGATGCGAACGAATCCGTCGCGAATGAATTGCTGTATCTGATCATCGCTGAGTGCGCGCATCGACTCATGTTCATCAGCAGGCATGAATATCCTCATATCGTTATAGGCCGGTCACCTGTCGCCGCGTGATGCGACGTTGGGTGCGGCTCATTGGTCCAGGAATGTGGGATGGGCGGCCAGGCAATTGCCCAGCACGCTCTTGTGTTCCACCCGCTCGAAGCAGGCGCCGCTGTTAACGGCTGAGGAAGAAGACCGAGACGATATCGGATGTGCGGATCATCATGATGTTTTAGCGTAGCATAGATAGGTTTGAAGGATCAACAAACGGCTTGAGGCCAGCGGTGCAAGACTCAAAGACAAGAGTCCGCATCTGGCCGATTCTGTTGAAAAAGGCCGGTAGTATTCGTTGTAATAGCTCCGTCGCGACGTGGCCGAACTGCTCGACCGACCCTATGCGAGCCTCGGGGTAGGCATCGGGATCAGCTTGGCCATCTTTCGAAGGTTGTGGGCGGTGGCTGCGAGGATGAACTCGTCGCGCGCGCCGTTTGGACCTCGTAAACGCAAACGATCGAGCTTGAGAATGCGCTTGAGGTGCGCGAACAACATCTCGATTTTCTTGCGGAGCCGGCGCGAGGTGCCTCCCTCCCACGATCTCGCGATCTGGCGCGCCATGTCGCGAGCGCCCTCGTAGATCGAGCGCGGCACTCTCCGTGAAGACTGCTTGGGGCAACACCGAGTCTTCAATGCGCATCGATCACAATCGCGCTTACTGGCGAGGTAAAGCATGGTGGCACCATCATTCACCAACGTTCCGGTCGTGGTAAGAACTTTGTCACCAGGGCAACGATAGATGTCCCCGGCATGGTCGTAGGTGAAGTCGTCACGCGAGAAGATCCCGTCTGTGCGGGCCGACTTGTCGAAGACTGTAACGTGCGGCTCGATGCCGTGCTCATAGACCAGCCAGGCGAGCATCTCGGCCGAGCCATAGCCACTGTCACCGAGCAGCCGGCTCGGATAGAGATCAAACCGCTCCAGCGAGCGCTCAATCATGCGCTTAGCGGCCAATACCTCCGCCTGCCGGATTGCTGTGGTTGCCTCAACATCGACGATGATCGCGTTCTCGATGTCGACCAGATAGTTCGTCGAATAGGCGAAAAACGCTTGGCCGCCGTGCGCCCCCGTCCAGCGCGCCGCCGGATCGGAAGGCGATACGAAACTTCGGGGTAACCTCGGTCGCAGCTCCGAAAGCGGCATCGTCAAGGACAGCCAGATACTCATCGATTGCTCGGCCGGCAGCCTCCGGCGGAAGTCCCTTGTCGCCTTCGATTCCCTTCTGCCGATTGGCATCGGCCTTGATTAGGCTCGCATCGACTGCAAATCCTTCACCGCCGACCAGTCGTTCCTCGATGCAGCGGCGCAACACGCTCTCGAACACGCGACGGAAGAGGTCGCTCTGCCGGAAGCGGCCGTGCCTGTTCTTGGAGAATGTCGAATGATCCGGCACCGCCCCATCCAGACCGAGCCTGCAAAACCACCGGTAGGCCAAATTGAGGTGAACCTCATCGCACAGGCGCCGCTCCGATCGGATGCCGAAGCAGTAACCGATCAGGAGCATCCGGATCATCAGCTCGGGATCGATCGAAGGTCGACCGATGCTGCTGTAGAAAGGCGCCACGTCCCGCCGGACCTGTTCAAGATCGACAAACCTGTCAATCAACCGCAGCAAGTGATCAGTCGGGATATGTCTTTCGAGCGAGAACTCATAGAACAACGTGGCCTGTTCGACTTGCCGATGCCCCATCATGATCTTCAGTTCTGCCAATTAGACAGACTGAATCACTGATATCTCTGCGTCGCAACAGCCGCCTTTTTCAACAGAATCGGCCCATCTCGAAACTTCGCTCAGAGGGTCGGAAGGTCTGCTTCCGGGAGGTGAACCGATCAACGTCATGCGCAGCTACCGGGGCAGCCTTTGACCCATAGCTGTCTTGGTCGAAAGCGCGCTCCCCAAGACCTCCCGCGATATTTTGCGGCGGGCCTTGCAGAATGCGGGTGGACGCTGCAGGAGTGCAATCCTTTAGCTGATGATCTCCTTGGCCTTGATGCCGCGCAAGGCCTCGATGCAGTCAGCTACCAAATGCAAGAACTCTTGCCGCTTTATGCTTTTCACCTGACGACCTTCCATATTGATGAGAATGAATCTCGCCATGTCGTAGGCGACTTCAAACTGCGATTTGCCGGTAACCTCGACATCGATTTTTTCAGCCATTTCGCTGCCCGCTAGTTGTAATTGGAAAGCAGGAGCCTATTGGAAAGCGCGTGGCCAAGTCGAGTCGATCTTGCTTTGCGGCTAGATCATATCGGCTTAAACGTCCGCTGGCGCCGCAACCTCGAAATGCAGAGCATTAAACTAGTCCGCTTCTGGCCCGCAACGGACCTGCCGGGCCCGCCGGATGATCTCCGCCTTAAGCGTGTGTGGCAAAATGAAGAAGTAAACCGAAAGGCCGGGCTGTCCAGGCCAGTGAGGGGGCGCTGGCCGCAAGGACATTGAACGTTTGGAACCCTCATGCGTTAGCCGGGCGGATGAAGGCCGGATGCGCCATCCGGCATGACGATGTGGCCACGGAGTTCGGTTCTTGCTCAAGCTGTACAGATGGCCGTCCGACGACTGGCAGAGCATCGGCGCGGAAATGCCCTCGGAGGTCATCTGGGCTGATCTCTTGAACGCGACTGAAGAGGAAAAGCAGTTCGTCGAACGGCTGCTCAGGATATGTATTCCGTCCAAGGAATCCCTCAGCGCGATCGAGGCGTCGAGCCGGCTGATCCTCGACCACGGCACGCTCTATCTCAGCTCGCCGGCGGTCCGGCTCTCCGAGGACAACGAGGCCGAGATCACGCCGGTGGGATTCGTCATCGGCCCGCGCGTGCTGGTGACGGTGCGCTTTGCCGAGCTGCCGATCTTCGACGACGTCGGCAAGCGCATCGGCTCCGACGACAGCCTGGAGAACGGCATGTGCGTGTTCATCAGCCTGCTCGAAGCCATGATCGAGCGTGGCGCCGATGTTCTGGAGCATCTCGGCACCAAGGTCGACAGGCTCTCGCGGGGCGTCTTCAAGGGCGGGCTGATTCGCACCCAACGGCCGGTGCGCTCCAGCCGGAGGATGCGCGAGGCCCTGGAAAACATCGGCGAGCTGGCCGATCGGCTGGCCAAGGCGCGTGACGTTCTGCTCGGCGTCGGCCGCATCGCCTCATTTGCCGGCGATGTCGGCAGCGAATGGATCAAGGCCGCGTCGAAGAAGCGCCTCGAGGCGGTGTCGAAGGACGTCGTTTCGCTCAGTGATTACGAGACGCGACTGTCCGACAAGATCCAGCTGCTGCTTGATGCGGTGCTCGGCTTCGTCAACATCCAGCAGAACGAGCTGTTCAAGATCCTGACGATCGTGTCCGTCGTCGGCGTGCCGCCAACCATCCTGGTTGGCATCTGGGGCATGAACTTCAGGCACATACCCGAGCTGGACTGGACCTTCGGTTATCCGCTGGCCTGGCTCGCGGTCATTGCCAGTGGCGTGCTGCCGCTGATCTGGTTCAAGCGGCGCGGCTGGTTCGATTGAAGCGGCGGCGCACCGTTTGAAAACGATGCGCCGCCGTTTGATCACGCTGCCTTGGCGTCGACATTGCCGATCCAGTCGCGGGCCAGCGTCACGTCGGCTTGCGACAATTGATGGCCCGCCGGCAGGACCTTGTGGGTCACGCTCGCACCTGCTTGCGAGAGCAGAGCCGCGAGATGGGCTGAATTGCTCGCCGGCACGATCGGGTCGGCCTGTCCTGAGAGGAGCAGAACGGGTTTGCCGCCAAGCGCGGCCTTGATCGGATCATTCTTGGGCGGATCCGACAGTGGCACCATGGCGCGCAGCAGGATCGCGCCCGCCAGCACCTCCGGCTTCAGCAGCAACAGCGCTGCGGCGATGTTGGCGCCATTGGAGAAGCCGACCGCGACGGGCGCCGCAAGGCCGTAACGTTGCCGCGCCTCCGTGACGAAGTCGCCGAGTTCGAGCGCGCGGTGGCGCACGTCATCCTCGTCGAACACGCCCTCGGCGAGGCGGCGGAAGAAGCGCGGCATGCCGTGTTCAAGCACGCGGCCACGCGGCGAGAGCAGGGCGGAGCCGGGCGAGATCATGCGGCCGAGGCCGAGCAGGTCGTTCTCGTCGCCGCCAGTGCCGTGCAGCAGCAGCAGAGGAGGGGAGCCCGCGTTGGCCGCGGGCTCGAAACGATGGATGAATGCACTTTCGGTCATGACGCGGTCTCTTCCAGGTTCGGCAGCACGCCCTCGATCTGCTTGCGGTGTTGTTCGAGGAAGCTCGGCAGCTTGAGGTCGCGTCCCAAGCTCGCGACGGGTTCGTCGACGGCAAAGCCGGGGATGTCGGTCGCGATCTCGAACAGCACGCCGCCGGGTTCGCGGAAGTAGATGGAGCGGAAGTAGTTGCGGTCCCTCTGCTCGGTCGGGTGCAGGCCGTGATTGTTCACGAGCCTCTCGGCCATCTTGCCCTGCTCGGCGTCATCGGCCGCACGGAAGGCGATGTGGTGGACAGAGCCGCCGCCCTGATGCCCGCGCAAAAAGCCCTTGGCTTCGTAGATATCGACGACGCTGCCTTCGGCATCTCCCGGCGCCTTGAAGCGGATCACCGAGCCCTCGCGTCCGGTCTCCTTGAAGCCGAGCGCGTCGGTGAGGACGGCCGCCGTCTTTGCCGCGGTGTCGAGCAGCAGCGTCACGCCATGGAAGCCGCGGATCGCATGCTCGGCCGGCACCTCGCCGTTGCTCCAGCCGGGCTCGTTCTCGGCACCGGGAATGCCGACGAGCGCAAGCGCCATGCCATCAGGGTCGGTGAAGGGCAGCACGGATTCGCCGAACCGCTTCTCCAGGGCTTCGTGAGCGATGCCCCTCTCGATGAAGCGCTGCGTCCAATAACCGAGCGAGCGCTGCGGCACGCGGAAGGCGGTCTGATGGGTTTCGCCGACGCCACGGCGGCCGGCCGAAACGCCCGCCCAAGGGAAGAAGGTCAGGATGGTGCCGGGCCGGCCGGTCTCGTCGCCATAATAGAAGTGGTAGGTGCCGGGATCGTCGAAATTGACCGTCTTCTTGACGAAGCGCAGGCCGAGGTCCCGGGTGTAAAAGCCAAAATTGCAGATGGGGTCGCCGGCGATCGCGGTGACATGGTGCAGTCCAGACATTGTCGTCCTCCAAAATTCGGGGAGCGGTCTTGCTCTGGCCGGAAATATCGTTCCGCTTTGGATTGGGGACAATCCATGCAAATATGACGGCTATGTCTACGATTTGGAAACAATCGCCGAGGCCAACTCTTGGATAAGCTCGGCAGCCTCCGGGCCTTCGTGAAAGTGGTCGAGAGCGGCAGCTTTGCGGAAGCCGGCCGGCAGTTGCGGCTGTCGCGCTCGGCGATCAGCAAATACATCGCCGACCTCGAGGAGAGCCTCGGCGTCCAGCTTCTGAACCGGACCACGCGGCACGCGAGCCCGACCGAGAATGGCCAGCGCTATTTCGAGCGCGCGGTGGTGATCCTCTCGGAGATCGAGGCTGCCGACCAGGCCGTGACGCAGGCGCAATCGGCGCCGCGGGGGCTGCTCCGTGTCAACGCGCCGATGTCGTTCGGCACGATGCGGTTAGGTCCCGTGCTCGCCGATTTCATGGCGCGCTATCCCGAGCTTCAGCTCCAGATCGTGCTCAGCGATGATCTGCTCGATCCCGTCCAGGACGGCTTTGACGTGACGTTGCGGATCGCGGAGCTGGAATCCTCCAGCCTGATCGCGCGCAAGATCATGCCGGTGGCGCGCATGATCTGCGCCTCGCCGGAATATCTCGCGCGTCACGGCACGCCAAAGCATCCGCAGGATCTGCGCGAGCACGTCTCGCTGACCTACGGCTTCCTGCTCACCGGCAATCAGTGGAAGCTCACCGGGGCCGACGGCGATCACTGGATCCAGCCGGCCTGGTCGCTCTGCGTCAACAACGCCGAGGTGCTGCGCGACGTCGCGATCAAGGGCAGGGGGCTCGCGCTGCTGCCCGAGTTCATCGCCGCCGATGCCTTGCGGAAGGGTGAGCTGCGGACGGTGCTGGACAATTATTTCGCGCCGCCGCTCGCGCTCTATGCGGTCTATCCGCCGACGCGGCATCTGTCGGTGAAGGTGCGGCTGTTCATCGATTTTCTGGTCGAGCGTTTTGGCCGCGACGAGCACGAAGCCGGCGGGCGCAGACGTGCGGAGGCTAGGTGACCGGATACTATTATACCGTGACGGAAAGCTGAACTTTATTCCGATCTCTCGGGACTCATACTTGCGTCCCGACTTCGCGCCTTAGGACCAGAGAGCTTCAGCCGCTGCCGGGGCGTCGCCGAGGGCTCTCTTTCATGCCGCTGCGAATAGCGGCGACATGATGTGTAGCTCGCCGGCCTTCTCGACTTGATTTCAACAAGCGCAGGAGGAGCCCATGCGGAAGTCCCTCACCTTTTTCCTTTCTGGCGTGGCATTGACCGTCGCGGCGTCAACCGCCGTAGCCGGCGAGCGGGTGCTGGAGTTCAAGCTGGTCACGAAGCCGATTGACCTCAAGGTCATAGAGGCCGCAAATGTCGAAGGACAGACGGTTGTGTCCGGTAAATTCGGGGTCGCCGTCTTTAGCGATGGCCGTATCGGAGTGAAGGAGTTCGTCAATACTTCGGACTTGCTCAAAGGGTCGGGCCCCTTCTTCGGCTATAGCACCTACACGTTCGAGGACGGCTCGATTACGGCGCGCTACACCGGTTCGGCCAAGGACGGCAAATCAACGGGCGAATACACGATCCTATCGGGCACAGGTGCTTATGCGAACGCCACGGGTACGGGCACGATCGAAAGCGCGCCGAACCCGTTCAAGGGCGTCAATCTGCTCAACATAAAGCTCGTCGTTAAAACGCCCGGCTCATGACAGCGCAATGTTCACAGCTCGCCGCACGAAGGAAGTTGATCCCTTGTGCGGCGTGTTGGCCCGGCCGGCGGCACCTTGCCGGCCGGGCGACCTGACATCGCGCCAAGCGCGCCGGCTGGCTCGTCCCGCACAGCACCCGAAGACTGTCAGTGCTTGAGCGACGCTGAAAAGGCGGCAAGCGCGATCATGTCGTCGACGCTGAGATTCTCGACAACCAGTTTCATGAGTTCGCTATTGGCGCCCTTCCGCGCCCCCGATTTGAAGTCATAGAGCTGCCGGAACATGTAGGTGGGCGAACGGGACGCGATCCCTGGCGCGATGGCCGTCCCGTTGAGGTCAGCACCGTGACAGACCGCGCACCGGACGCGCGGATCGCTATTCGCTGCCAGCGTTCGTCCTTTCTGAATGCTGCCTGGCGGAACGTAGGCGATGAAACGAGCGCGCGAGTCCCGGCTGACAAAGTGTTCAACGTTTTCCGGTATCTCTATGATGCGCTGACCGATGGGTTCTTTCTCGGTGCCGTCCAGCGGAGCCAAGAACAAGTCTCTCACCTGCGTTCTTGGCACCAGCTCGGTCTCTACGACGGCAATATTCGATCTCGGCTTGATGGAGGCGAAGTAGGCAGCGGCCTCGCCGAGTTCCTGATCGGTCACCGCTTTGGACAGCTTGATCATCAGGTCGGTGGCGACGCGAGGCGCCGAGTTCGTGCGCAGGCCCACCTTGAACTCCGCCGTTTGCTGAATGATGTACTCCGCGGAGAGGCCAAATAGGCTGGCATTCTCAGGACCGCCCGGTCCGTCTGCCCGATGACAGACGCCGCACGCGAACACCTCTGGCTTTCTCCCCCTTGCCACGATTTCCGGCATTGGTGGATGATCGTCCGGATGCCAGTCGGGCGCGGCGAACAGATCGCGCACTTGCGTGAGTGTAAAACCTGCGGCGCTGTCAGGAACGCGCCTGATCGTGCCATCGTCAGGGGTGCGTTGAAAATTGGGCGGGTTTACCGGGTAGGCCCATGCCGGCGGACCCTCCTGGATTTGCGCACGCGCCCCTGCCGCGGTGAGCAATGCCATCGCGAACGCCCATAGAGCGATCGGAAATCTCATGGCTCTCGACCTCCCAGCGTGTCGGTGAAGCCAGACTGTACTTTCCGAAGGCGAGGATCAGGAGCGGCTAACCGACCGCTCATCGGGCGACGGACGCCTCAGCTCCTCCGCCACATCGAAAACACCATTCAACGCCCGGGATTCGCAGACGTCAACGTGCAATTCAGTTGTCGTGATCAACGGACGTGGTCGCCCCACTGGTCCTGATCGTAGGCCTGCAGGATGCGGACAAAATCGGCCATGCTGGATCGATCTCGGTTTTCGGCCACCGCCGCAACCTGAGTATCGGATGCGGGCTCGGTCCCTTGCCAGAACCGCACAAGGAGATCGGCGATGTTTCTCACGGCGTACTCTCTGCAGCCAACTGTGACAGTAGACATCAAGTACTGGAGCGGCATCGCGCCGTTCGATCAGGAGAAAGGCCGGCGGGCGCTACGCCGCCGGACTTGTCCTGCAACTGCCGGCTCGCAGGGCCGGTTCCGTTGCTTTTCACTCTGCGTTCATAGCTAGCACGACGTAGTTGGTTGTCGCCATTGTGCGCGGGTATGACGTGACCATACTGAGGTAGGGTCAGATCGATGACTCGGGATCAGTCGACCCCGGGGGTCGGCTAGCTCCCCGAATGCTGCTCGGCCGGCCGGAGCAGATCGTTCAGCGTGCGCATCGACGCCTCTCGAAGCGCGGCGAGTTCGCGGGCAGCGTCCTCGCACTTCGGGCAGGGACATTGAGGGCGCCGCCAGCTCGATCTCTCGGCTGCGATCGAACAAGCGGACAAGCCCGAGTGCACCGGCGGCACTGCCGAGTTGATGCGCGGATCGCGCCAGCCGCTTGGAATCGCCGGCCGTCGCTGCTCTGTCTATGTCCTCGATCAGCATTGCGCTCGTCGTTTCCAGCAAGTGGTGGAGCTTTTCGATTTGCGCCGGGCCCAAAAGTTCTTTCTGGTCGTCGAGAAAATGCCGGTCGATCAACGCGCCGGCCGCAAGCTGTGTTGCGGTCGTCTCCTGCGCAGGATCATCCTCGATCGCTTCGCGCAGCGCGTTGACCAGGATCGGCTTGCTGACGACCTTGGCGATGCCGGCGCCGGCGAGCCGTTCGCGGGCGCTGCGCGACACGTCTGCGGTCACCGCGATGATGCGCGGCATCTTCGGCAGACCGAGCTTGCCGATCCGCGACGCCGCCTCCACGCCGTCCATGTCGGGCATGTGTAGGTCCATCAGGATGATGTCGAAGGCGTGATCGCGGGCGAGTGCGACCGCTGAGGCGCCGTTCGTGGCGATCATGGGGCGATGGCCGAGCCGGTTCAGGATGGAGCGGCAATGCGGTCAGCGAAGCGACGATGCGCATGCGATCCGACGTCGCGCCGAGCGCGAGCCATCCCGCGGCGGTCGCGCCGGCAAGGCGAATGAAGCCGCGGCGGTCGACCGCGAAAGCGGAAGGCCGTTCAGTCATGAAATTCTTTGCATGATGGCCCTGTCCCAATCCGGATGCTTAGCGCGAAAGCCGGGTGCCCACAATTGACGAAAGGAGCGCATGTGAACGTTCATTCGCAGCCTCGGCGGCCCAGCACGGAAGTTCAGATGTCGCTACTTGGCATCGGCCTTGACTAACGCCGCAGCGTGAACTCGTCCGCACCGCGCCGGTGCTCCCATTTCGCCTGCTCAAGCTCCGGCTGATCGCATTCGATTTCCGGATAGCCGATGCAGAGATAGGCGATGAACTTCCAGGTTTCAGGCACGTCGAGAATGCCGTGAATGCGCGCGGGGGTCAGGATCGAAACCCAGCCGATACCGATGCCCTCGGCGCGCGCGGCGAGCCACATCGCGGTGATGGCGGCGACCACGGAATATTCCGTCGTCTCCGGCATGGTGGCGCGGCCGAGGCCGTGGCCGATATCGTTGGCCTTGTCCGCGAACACCGCGAGATGGCCAGGCGCCTGTTCGAGGCCCGACAGTTTCAGCGTCGCATAGCGCGCCGCGCGCTCTCCGGAGTAGCAATTTAGCGCATCGGCATTGCATGTCCTGAAATCGTCGATTACGGCACGGCGCCGTGCGGCATCGTCGACGGTGACGAAACGCCAGGGCTGGCTGAGCCCAACCGACGGCGACAGGCAGGCGGTCTCGATCAGTCGCGTGATGGCCCCCTCCGGCAGCGGACCGCTGCGGAAGCGGCGCACGTCGCGGCGCCACACGAACAGCTCGCGCAAATGCTGACGGAAGGTATCGTCGAACTCGACCATGAGGTCAGCGTCCTATCTGGAAGGCTGCTGCGACCAGCAGGATCAGGATCTCACCGAGCTGCTCGAACGCGCCGAGGATGTCACCGGTCTGTCCGCCGATCTGGCGGATGGCAAGCCGTGCCAAGAGCACACCGGCGAGCGACAGCAGGATCAGGCCGACCAGCGCCTTGCCCGGCCCGAGCGCGAGGGCGAGAGCGAGCGTCCCAAGCGCGAAGGCGATGGCGACGCTGCGGCCCGGCGGCGGCCCCGCGCTCGCCGAAAGCCCATCCGGCCGCGCCGGAGGGACCAGCGACATGAAGGCCGGCACGCCGGCGCGGGCAGCGATGTGCGCCGCGCACAGCGCCAGCGTGACCGCCCAGGGACTAGCGATCGCGGTGAGCGCACTCCAGCGCAGGCCGAACGACAGGATCAGGGCGCAGACGCCGTAGGTGCCGATCCGGCTGTCGCGCATGATCTCCAGCTTGCGCTCGCGCGTCCGGCCGCCGCCGAGCCCATCGGCGGTATCAGCAAGTCCGTCCTCGTGCAGCGCGCCGGTGATGAGGGCGGTTGCGGCCAGCGCGAGCAGGGCGGCAATGTTTGGTGTCAGTCCGAACCGGCTGGCGACCTTATAGACCAACGCGCCGGCAAGGCCGACCAGCAGTCCCGCGACCGGCAGGGCCCAGGTTGCACGCGCGATGGCGCCATCGCCTGCGGGCTTCGACGATGCCACGGGGAGGATCGTGACGAACGATGCCGCCATCCTGAGATCGGCGATGACGTCTTTCAAAAGTTCGGCGCGCGGCATCATTTCAACTTCATCGGCAGGCCGGCGACGACGAACTCGACCTCGTCCGCGACACCAGCAATGATCTGATTCATGATTCCGGCGGCGTCGCGGAAGCTGCGCGCCAGCGCGTTGTCGGGCACGATACCGAGGCCGACCTCATTGGTGACGAGCACGACCGGGCTCTTGAGATGGAGCAGAGCGCCGGCAAGCTCCTTTACCTCGCTCTCCCAGTCGCGCTCCGCATGCATCAGATTGGAGAGCCAGAGTGTCAGGCAGTCCACCAGCCGTGCGCCGCCGCCATCGGTTGCGACCAGCACCTGCACGAGATCAAGCGGCACCTCGCGCTCGATCCAGTCGGTTCCGCGGCGAGCGCGATGCCCGGCGATGCGCGCCTCCATTTCAGCATCGAGCGCCTCGGCCGTCGCGATATAGACGGGCCGGCCGGAAAAGGCCTTCGCGCGTGTTTCCGCACGCGTGCTCTTGCCCGATCGCGCTCCGCCCGTGATCAAGATGACGGCCATGAAGGTCTCCTATCAGCCCTGACTAATCACCAAACACGGCCAAAGACAAAGCCGAAATCGGGCCTGTAGGGGCTTGCGCTCTGCCTTCGCTTTGCGCAACAGGGGCGGGACAGGAGGCAGGCGTGGGCTTTGCGGGCGCGATGGTGGTGGCGATGGCGGTGGATGCCCTCTTGGGCTGGCCGTCGTGGCTGTTCGCGCGGATCGGCCATCCCGTGACTTGGCTCGGCCGCCTGATTGCGGCCATCGACACGGCCTGGAATCGCGTGTCCGATCCGTCGGCTCTTCGCCGCGGCGCGGGCATTGCCGGCGCACTTCTCGTGATCGCGCTCTCAGTTGCGGTCGGCTGGATGATTCAATCCTTGCTTTGGTCGGGCTGGACCCAGATCGTGCTGGTCGGCGTCCTCGCCTGGCCCCTGGTCGCGCTGCGCTCGCTGCACGATCATGTCGCGGCGGTCGCAAATCCCTTGCAGGCTGGCGACATCACCGCTGCACGTGACGCGGTCTCGCGCATCGTTGGCCGTGATCCCGCGGCGCTCGATGAGTCCGGCATCGCGCGCGCGGCGATCGAGAGCCTTGCCGAGAACGCCTCCGACGGCATCGTGGCGCCGGTATTCTGGGGCGCGCTGTTCGGCTTGCCCGGCATCCTCGGCTACAAGGCCATCAACACGCTCGACTCCATGATCGGCCATCGCAGCGAGCGACACGAAGCTTTCGGCTGGGCCGCAGCGCGCATCGACGATGTCGCCAATTTCATTCCGGCGCGCCTGACCGGCTTCCTCTTCGTGCTGCTGGCGCCGCGGCGATCGGAGGCGCTGTCGTGCATGAGCCGCGATGCGCGCCGCCATCGCTCGCCCAACGCCGGTTGGCCGGAAGCGGCCATGGCGGGGGCGCTCGGTGTGCGGCTCAGCGGTCCGCGCATCTATCACGGCAGCATCACGAACGAGCCCTGGCTCAACGAAGGCGCGCGCGATCCGCTCGCTGCGGACATCAATCACGGATTGGCGGTCTATCGTAGGTCCATGCTGCTTCTCGCGGGGGTGCTTGCGATCCTGGCCTTCGCGTGAAACAACGGGGCATGCGCGAGCACGGTGGAAATCTCGATCAGGCCCAGCAGCGTTTTGGCGGACGCGCTGAGGATTGGATCGACCTCTCGACAGGGATCAACCGCCTGCCTTATCCGGTGGGCGAGGTGAGCCCGCGCGCCTGGAGCGCGTTGCCCTCGCGCGCCGAGGTCGATGCCTTGCTTCAAGCCGCGCAGCACGCCTATCGCACGAGCGCACCTGTTGCTGCGATGGGCGGTGCACAGGCCGCCATTCAATTGCTGCCGCAACTGGCTCCATCCGGCCGCGCGCGCATCCTCGCGCCGACCTACAATGAATATGCCGGGGTCCTGTCGGCTGCGGGCTGGGATGTCCAGGAGGTCTCGGGGCTCGATGCGCTAGCCGGCGCAGACCTCGCGATCATCGTCAATCCCAACAATCCCGATGGACGCCGCCATATGCCGAAGGACTTGCTGGCATTGCTGCCGCGCGTCGGCCGTCTCGTGATCGACGAGAGCTTTGCCGACGCCGTTCCGCAGCTGTCGCTTGCTTCGAAAGCGGATCGGCCGGGGCTGCTGATCCTGCGCTCGTTCGGAAAGTTTTATGGCCTTGCCGGCCTGCGGCTTGGGTTCGCGCTCGGCAATGCGGCCGATATCGGCAAGCTTGCATCGATGTCGGGGCCATGGCCGGTCTCGGGGGCAGCGATCGCGATTGGCTGCCGCGCCTTGCGCGATGATGCCTGGGCCGAGGCGACGTCAGCGCGGCTCGCACGCGACTTTGCTCGCCTCGACGCCATGGTGCAGTCGCAAGGCTGGACGCTTGTCGGCGGCACGCCCTTGTTTCGTCTTTATGGAACGCCTGACGCGTGCGCCGCGCAGGAAAAACTCGCCCGTCGCCAAATCTGGTCGCGTGTCTTCGCGAGAGAGCCGACATGGCTGCGCCTCGGGCTTCCCGGCAGCGAAGCCGAATGGGCTCGCCTTGCCGAGGTGCTAGCGCGCTAACGCGAGCAATCCTTCGACGTCGAGATGCTTTTCGATGTGATCGGCGAGGGCATCGAGCGCGCTCTCGACCCTGGCGTGATAGGGCTCGTCGCCCGCGGGAATATCGAGTTTTGCCAAGAACGCCTTGCGGAAATCATCCGACGTGAACAGGCCGTGCAAATAGCTGCCCTGCACGCGGCCATCGCCCGAGATCGCGCCTTCCGGCTCGCCGTTCAGTTTCGCAAATGGCCGCGCGCGGTCGGGCCCATCGGTGCGGCCGATGTGGATCTCGTAGGCCTCGATCGGCTTGTCGGTGGCGGCATGCACGGCCGCGACACGCGTCAGCGTCTTCTGCGGGCTCATCACCGTTTCTACATCCAGCAGTCCGAGACCTGACGTGTTGCCCGCAGGTCCCTCGATGCCATCGGGGTCGGCGACGCTGTGTCCGAGCATCTGATAGCCGCCGCAGAGACCGATCACATGGCCGCCGCGGCGGTGATGTGCGAGCAGATCGATGTCCCAGCCCTGCGCCCGCAAAAAGGCGAGATCGCCGCGGGTGGATTTTGAGCCGGGGATGATGACGAGCCTGACATCGCCAGGAATCGCTTCGCCCGGACGCACCATGACGAGATCGACGCCCGGTTCGAGCTTGAGCGGATCGAGATCGTCGAAATTGGCGATCCGCGATAACGCGAGACAGGCGATCTTGCATTGGCCCGGCTTTCGCGCATCGCGCAGGCCCAGCGCATCCTCTGCCGGCAGCTCGCCGGCGCGTGCGAACCAGGGCAGCACGCCGAGACCGCGCCACGCAGTCCTCGCTTCGATCAGCTTGTAGCCGTCATCGAACAGCGTGGGATCGCCGCGGAATTTGTTGATGACAAAACCCTGGATCATCGCGGCATCATCGGGGTCGATCACCGTCTTGATGCCGACGAGCTGGGCGATGACGCCGCCGCGGTCGATGTCGCCGACCAGCACGACCGGCACGTCGGCCTTGCGCGCAAAGCCCATATTGGCGATGTCGGCCTTGCGCAGGTTCACCTCGGCCGGGCTGCCGGCGCCTTCCACCAGCACCAGATCAGAGCGTGCCTTCAGCCGCTCAAAGCTCTCCAGCACGGCACTCATCAGCGAGGGCTTCATCGCGGCATAGTCACGTGCACGGGCGGTTGCGATGCGCTTGCCGTGGACGATGACTTGCGCGCCGACATCGGTCTCCGGCTTCAGCAGCACCGGGTTCATGTCGGTGTGCGGCTCGACGCCGGCGGCGAGCGCTTGGAGCGCCTGGGCTCGGCCGATCTCGCCGCCATCGACGGTGACGGCCGCGTTGTTCGACATGTTCTGCGGCTTGAACGGCAGCACGCGCAGGCCACGGCGCGTGAAGGCGCGCGCCAGGCCGGCGACGATGAGCGACTTGCCCACGTCCGAGCCGGCCCCTTGGATCATCAGCGCGCGCGCCATAGCGAGATCGTCTCAGAATTCGACGCCGGCTTGCGCCTTGATGCCGGAGCGGAAGGGATGCTTGACCAGCGTCATCTCGGTGACGAGGTCGGCGATCTCGATCAGCTCGTCCTTGGCGTTTCGGCCGGTGAGGACGACATGCGTCATCGGCGGCTTCTGCGTGGTGAGGAATTCGACGACCTCGGCGATATCGAGATAGTCGTAGCGCAGCGCGATGTTGATCTCGTCGAGCACGACCATGCGCAGATTGGAATCTGATATCAGCTCCTTGGCCTTCTCCCAGCCGGCGCGCGCGGCGGCGATGTCGCGGGCGCGGTCCTGCGTCTCCCAGGTGAAACCTTCGCCCATCGCGTGGAACTGGCAGAGATCGCCGAAATGACCGGTGAGCAGGCGCCGCTCGCCGGTGTCCCAAGCGCCCTTGATGAACTGCACCACTGCGCAGGGGAAGCCATGGGCGACGCAGCGGACGATCATGCCGAAGGCGGAGGACGACTTGCCCTTGCCGGCGCCGGTGTGGACGATGATGAGGCCTTTTTCACCACTCTTGGTCGCCATGATCTTGTCGCGGGCGGCCTTCTTCTTCGCCATTTTCGCAGCGTGGCGGGCGTCGGTTTCCTCGGCCGTTTGGGTCTCCGGTTCAGGCGTCATCGTACCAGTCCTTCGGCTTGACAAGTGGCGGCCAGCGGCAAATGGTGGGCCCGCGTTGGTTCCTGTCCTATGACAGGCGAAGAGGGAATGCGATAGGGTCCGAATCGGCAAGATTTGGGTCCAAAATGCAGCCGCCCCCGCGACCGTGACCGGAGAGATGCCCGAAGCCACTGATCCCCCAGGGGATCGGGAAGGCGGGGATCGAAGGGCAAGACCCTGCTCCGCAAGCCGGGAGACCTGCCAGCGCGGACGATTTTGGACCGGCGGACGGGGTGTTCCGCGACGGGGAAACGGGCCCCTGAAAAGTGGTTCGTGCGCCTCTTCGCCTCCCGCTGTTTATTCTGGAAGAGGCGATGACGGTCACACTTCACGTCTGCATTACCTGCCGTGCCGGCGAGACGCTTGGCGAGGGCGACGTCACGCCAGGCAAGCGGTTGCACGGTGCGATCCTGGACGCCGGCGTGCCCGATGGCGTCAGCGTGGTTCCCGTCGAATGCCTGTCGGCCTGCAGCCAGGGCTGCTCGGTCGCGCTCAGCGCGCCCGGCCGCTGGTCCTATGTCTATGGCCGCCTGTCGGATGCGAATGCGCGCGACGTGATCGCGGGCGCTGCGGCCTATGCGGCCGCGCCCGACGGCCTCGTGCCCTGGCGCAGCCGTCCCGAAATCTTCCGCAAGCAATCGCTTGCGCGCATTCCCCCCATCGCCGTCGTGCCGGAGGCCGCCGAATGAATTCGCTCGCAAAAGTCCCGGTTACGGTGGTCACCGGCTTTCTCGGCTCCGGTAAGACGACACTGATCCAGCATCTGCTCAGCAATGCGGGCGGCAAGAAGCTCGCGGTGCTCGTCAACGAGTTCGGCAGCGAGGGCGTCGATGGCGAGATCCTGAAGTCGTGCGCCGACGCCAATTGCCCTGAGGAGAACATCGTCGAGCTCGCCAATGGCTGCATCTGCTGCACCGTCGCCGACGATTTCATTCCGACCATGGAGCAGCTCTTGGCGCGCCCAGTGCGGCCCGATCACATCCTGATCGAGACCTCGGGCCTGGCACTGCCAAAACCGCTGCTGAAGGCGTTCGACTGGCCGGAGATCCGCTCGCGCATCACGGTCGACGGTGTGATCGCGCTGGCCGATGCCGAAGCCGTCGCTGCCGGCCGCTTCGCGCCGGATCCCGCTGCGGTCGAAGCGCAGCGCGCAGCCGACGACAACCTCGATCATGAGACGCCGCTGTCGGAAGTGTTCGAGGACCAGATCGCCTGTGCCGACATCGTGCTGCTGACCAAGGCCGATCTTGCGGGCGCCGCGGGGATCGAAGCGGCCAAGGCGGCGATCACGGCCGAGATGCCGCGCCGCGTGCCGATGTTGCCCGTCACCGACGGCGCGATCGATGCGCGCGTCATTCTCGGCCTCGGCGCTGCCGCCGAGAACGATCTTGCCGCGCGGCCCTCGCATCACGACGGCGAGGAGGAGCATGAGCACGACGATTTTGCCTCGGTCGTGATCGATCTTCCGGAAGTGTCTAATGTCGATGCGCTGGTCGCCTCCATCCAGCGCCTGGCGCGCGAGCAGAACGTGCTGCGTGCCAAGGGCTATATCGCGGTCGCGGGCAAGCCGATGCGCCTGTTGCTGCAAGCGGTCGGCGAGCGCGTGCGCCACCAGTTCGACAAGCCCTGGGCTGCCGGCGTACGGCAATCAAAGCTCGTCGTGATCGGCGAGCATGGCGACATCGACGAGGCCGCGATCAGGTCAGGACTTGGTCTTTCAGGATCTGGCATCTGATGCACGTCGTTTTCCGCGAGAGCCGCGGTCTCGAGGAGACCGCGACGCCAAGGGACATCGGCCAAGACCCGGCCGATCTCGTGGTGCTCTCGTATTCGGATTCCGATCTTGCCGCGTTCGCGGCCGGCTGGCGGCGCGGCCGTAACAGCCTGCCGTCGCTGCGGCTCGCCAATCTTGCGGAGCTGCGTCATCCGCTCTCGGTCGACACCTATATCGAGCGCACGCTGTCGCAGGTGCGCGGCATCCTGGTGCGGCTGATCGGCGGTGAGTCCTACTGGCTGTATGGTCTCGCGGCGCTCCAGCAACTTGCCAAGGACCGTAACATCGTGCTGGCCGTGCTGCCGGCCGATGGCCGCGACGATACGCGGCTGGACGCGTATTCGACCTTGCCGGTGTCGACGCTGCGCCGACTCAAGGTGCTCTGCGACACCGGCGGCCCGGTCGCGGCGCAAGCTGCGATCGCGCAGCTCGCGCTGGCCTCGGGCCTCTATGCCGGGCCAGTCGTCGGCGAGATGACCGTGCCAGAGAAGGGGTTCTACGATCCCGCGCGTGGCGTCATTGCTGCGCCGGTGGGCGGCGAGGGGAAGCCTCGCGCGCTGGTGACGTTCTATCGCTCCTATCTCACTGCTGCGGACACCGGCCCGGTCGATGCCTTGATCGCCGCGCTGCGCGAGAAGGGTTTTGACGCTTATGGTGTCTTCGTTACCTCGCTGAAGGCCGCGGGCGTTGCCGATTGGCTGCGTGCGCATCTCGTGCAAGACCCTCCGGCCGCGATCGTCAATGCGACGGCGTTCTCGGCAATGAGCGATGACGGCACGACGCCGTTCGATACCGCATCATGTCCGGTGTTCCAGGTCGCGCTCTCCACGGCGCAGCGTGAGGACTGGGCTACCTCGCTCCGTGGTCTTTCGCCCGGCGATCTCGCGATGCATGTGGTGCTGCCCGAGGTGGACGGTCGCCTGTTCGCGGGCGTGGTGAGCTTCAAATCCGCTGGGATGCGCGATCCCGATCTGCAATTCTCGCATCTTGTCCATCGCGCGGATGAGGAGCGGGTGCAGGTCATCGCCGCACGCGTTGCCGCCTGGCGGCGGCTCGCGGAGACGCCGGCCGCCAGGAAGCGTCTGGCGATCGTGCTCTCGAACTATCCGGGACGTCCGCACCAGATCGCGCATGCGGTCGGTCTCGATGCGCTGGCCTCGGTCGAGGCCTTGCTGTCTGATCTCGCGGAGGCCGGCTTCGATGTTGCGCCGGTCGATGCGCTCGGCGAGACGCTGCTGAGGCAGCAGCTTACCTGGAGCGTCGCTGAGTACCGTGCTGCGCTCTTGCGGATGCCGCCAGTCTTGCAGGATGATCTCGCACAAGCCTGGGGCGCGCCGGAGGATGATCCGAGCTGTCGCGGCGGCGCGCTTCATTTTGCCGCCATTGCTTGCGGCGCGTCGATCATCGCGGTCCAGCCCGAGCGCGGCGATGCAACGACGCGCGATGCCGACTATCACGATCTCGCCCGCACGCCGCGCCATGCCTATGTCGCATTCTATCTCTGGCTCAGGGAGCAGGGCATCAATGCCGTCGTGCACATGGGCGCGCATGGCACGCTGGAATGGCTGCCCGGCAAATCCGTGGCGCTGTCGCAGGCATGCTGGCCGGAAGCCCTGATCGGCGATCTCCCCGTCATCTATCCCTTCATCGTCAATGATCCCGGAGAGGCCGCGCAGGCCAAGCGGCGCATCGCTGCCGTCACGATCGGCCATCTGCCGCCACCGCTTGCGGCATCCGTCGTGCCGGAAGGCCTGCGCCGGCTCGAACGTCTGCTCGACGAATATTCGACTGCCGATGGTCTTGATCCCGCGCGCCGCCAGCGTCTGATCTCAGCGATCCGCGACGAGGCGCGCGCGGCGGGTCTCGAAGACGATCTCGGCCTCGATGCATCGGCCGCACCAGCCGAAGCCATTCCGCGGATCGATCGCTTCGTCTGCGATCTCAAGGAAAGCCAGTTCGGTGACGGCCTGCACGTGTTCGGCCGCGGCGCCTGCGGCGGAGCGGAGCGGGAGGGGCTGCAGGCGGCGCTTGCAGGAAAGCGCGTTGCGCCGGGGCCGTCAGGCTCACCCTATCGTGGGCGCCAGGACGTGCTGCCCACCGGGCGCAATCTCTTCGCCGTCGATCCACGCGCGGTGCCGACGCCGTCGGCCCATGCGCAAGGCATCAAGCTCGCCGAAGAGCTGCTGCGCCGTCACTTGCAGGATCATGGCGACTGGCCGAAGGGGCTCGTGGTCGATCTCTGGGGTTCGGCGACGATGCGCACCGCGGGCGAGGAGTTCGCGATGGCGCTGCATCTGGCCGGCCTCGCGCCGCGCTGGGACCACGCCTCCGGCCGCGTCACCGGTTACGACATCATCGTGCCGGCCGAGCTCGGCCGCCCCCGCATCGACGTGACACTGCGCGTGTCCGGCCTGTTCCGCGACGTGTTTTCGGGGCTGGCGCAATTGTTCGAGGCCGCATCCGAGGCACTCGCAAGCCGCGACGAGGAGGGCGAGGAGAATCCTTATCGCCACCGAGCGTCACGCGTATTTGCGCCGCGGCCCGGACAATACGGCGTTGGCTTGTCGGCGATCCCGGATGCATTCACGCCCGAGACGCGTGATGCCGCCGGGGAAGCCTGGCTGTCGGCATCGTCCTGGGCGTTCTCGGCGGATGGCGCGCTGCAGCCGGATCGCGCCGGCATCGAGGCGCGGCTTGCGTCGGCCGATGCCTTCGTCCACGTCCAGGATCTGCCGGAGACCGATCTTCTGCTCGCTGCCGACTATGCCGCGCATGAAGCCGGCGTCGCCGCAGCTGCGGCACATCTCGGTGCGAGCGGACCATCGCTCTATCACATTGACACGACTCGCCCCGAGGAGCCGCATGCGCGCACGCTGACGGAAGAGATCTCTCGCGTCGTCCGCGCGCGCGCGGCCAACCCGGCCTGGATCGCCGGCATGATGCGCCACGGTTTTCGCGGCGCGGCCGAGATCACCGCGACGCTCGAGCACATGGCTGCCTTCGCCCATCTTGCCGGCGCCGTGCCGCCGCATCTGTTCGATCTCTATTACGATGCGACGCTCGGCAACGATGATGTCCGCGCGTTCATGGCACGCGAGAATCCGACGGCGCTCGTCGCAATGGAGACTTGCTTCACGCGGTTGCATGAGGCCTCGCTCTGGCAGACGCGCCGTAATTCGATCGCCGCTGCGCTGAAGGAGGCGTCATGAGCGCTTCCGCGATCAAGGGCTGGTGTCCCGGCGCGCTGCGGCCGATGCGGTCGGGCGACGGGCTCGTGGTGCGCGTGCGCCCGTTCGGTGGACGCCTTGAAGCGGCACAGATTTCCGGCCTTGCCGGGCTGGCCGAACGCTTCGGCAGTGGTCTCATCGACGTGACGAGCCGCGCCAATCTCCAGATCAGAGGTGTCAGCGACGAAAGCCACGGCCCGCTGCTCGATGGCCTTGCGCGACTGGCGCTGCTCGATCCCGACGTCGATATCGAATCCCGGCGCAACATCCTGGTGACGCCGTTCTGGAACGAGGGCGACGACACGCAGGCACTCGCCGCCGAGCTCGAGGAGGCGCTTGCCGACAGCGCGCTCAAATTGCCCACAAAATTCGGCTTCGCGATCGATGACGGGACCTCGCGCGTGCTGGCCGGCGATTCCGCCGACGTGCGCATCGAGCGCGATCGCAGCGGCCGGCTCCTGGTCCGCGCGGATGGTGCGAGGCTCGGTCGCTCCGTCGGGCGCGGAGGCGCCGTGAGCACGGCGCTGGCGATCGCAAACTGGTTCATAACGTCCGGCGGCGTCAGCGGCGGGCGAGGGCGCATGGCGGCCCACATCGCTTCGGGTGCGGCATTGCCCGGGACCTTGCGCGGCGAGACCGAACCGGCCCCCGTGATGGCCGCGCTGCGGCCCGGACATTATCCGCAGGGCGCCATGGTCGGGGTTGCGTTCGGACAGATGCTGCATTCAACGCTGCATCAATTCGCGGCTTGCGGACATGCCCTGCGCATGACGCCATGGCGGATGGTTCTGAGCGAGGGCAAGCGTGCGATGCCGAAGGGGGCGGGTCTCATTACGGAGCCGTACGATCCCGCGCTACGCGTCATCGCCTGTAGCGGTGCGCCGCGCTGCCGCGAGGCGCATGCCGATACCCGCGCGCTCGCCGCTGCGCTCGCGCCACGCATTGCAGCCGATACGCGGCTTCACGTCTCCGGCTGCGCCAAGGGCTGCGCGCATTCCGGCGCCGCCGCTGTGACGCTGGTTGCGACCCGCACCGGATTCGATCTCGTCCGCGGTGGATCGACCCGCGATGAGCCCGCTCTGCGCGGCCTGAACGGTGATGACATCGTCAGCGATCCCTCCATCCTGGTCGGAGGGCACTGATGCCCTACACTTACGAAACCGACGGTGCGGCGATCTACCGGCAATCCTTTGCGATCATCCGCGCCGAGGCCGATCTTGCGCGCTTCACGCCGGACGAGGAGCAGGTCGTGGTGCGGATGATCCATGCCGCCGGCATGGTCGGCCTGGAGGCGCATATCCGCTTCACGCCCGGCATGGCGGCCGCTGCGCGCACAGCATTGCAGAAGGGAGCGCCGATCCTGTGCGACGCGCGCATGGTCTCCGAAGGCATTACGCGCGCGAGACTGCCCGCAGCCAACGCCGTGATCTGCACGCTCGGCGATGCCGCCGTTCCCGCACTCGCGCAATCCATGCGCAACACCCGCTCGGCGGCAGCGCTGGAGCTGTGGCGGCCGCATCTGGGCGGCGCGATCGTCGCCATCGGCAACGCGCCGACCGCGCTGTTTCATCTGCTCAACATGCTGGAGGACCGCGACTGCCCGCGGCCCGCGGCGATCATCGGCTGTCCCGTCGGCTTCGTCGGCGCCGCCGAATCCAAGGCCGCGCTGATGGCCGATCCGCCGGTGCCGGCGCTGACGGTTGAAGGCCGCCTCGGCGGCTCCGCGATCACGGTGGCCGCCGTCAACGCGCTGGCGAGCCGGAGCGAATAGTCATGGGGCGCATCATCTGCTGCGGTCTCGGCCCCGGCGATCCTGATTTGATGAGTGTGCGCGCCGATCGGACGGTGCGCGGCGCTAAGCACATCGCCTATTTCCGCAAGAAGGGACGCCCCGGCCAGGCGCGCCGCATTGTCGAGGGCATGCTGGCTGCCGACGTCACCGAATATCCCATGGAATACCCGGTCACGACTGAGATCGCTTTCGACAGCCCTGAATACGTGCAGCTGCTCGCCGGCTTCTACGACGAATGGGCCGAGCGCCTGGCGCGGCTTTCGCGCGCGGTCGACGTCGTCGTGCTATGCGAGGGCGATCCTTACTTCTATGGCTCGTTCATGCATCTGCACACGCGCCTGCAAGGCCGCATCGAGATCGACGTGATCGCGGGGATTCCCGGCATGGTCGGCTGCTGGAATGGCGTCGGCCAGCCGATCGCGCTCGGCGACGACGTCACGACGGTGCTGATGGGAACGCTTGCCGAAGACGAGCTCGAACGGCGCATGCGTGGTTCCGATGCGCTCGTCATCATGAAGACCGGGCGCAATCTCGCAAAGGTGCGCCGCGCGCTCGCGTCGGCCGGCCGACTGGATGATGCCTGGCTGGTCGAGCGCGGCACCATGCCGGGTGAGCGCGTTGCGCGGCTCGCAGAGATCGATGCCGCCGACTGTCCTTATTTCGCGATAGTGCTGGTGCACGGCAAGGGCCGGCATCTGGACGCCGCCGAATGACGGGCACGCTGACCATCGCGGGTCTCGGGCCCGGCAGCGAGGCGCTGGTGACGCCCGAGGTTTCCGCCGCACTTGCCGCCGCGACCGATATTCTCGGCTATGCGCCCTATGTCGCCCGCGTGCCGCCGCGAGCAGGGCTCACCCTGCATCCGTCGGACAATCGCGAGGAGTTGCAGCGCGCAAGCGAAGCCCTGCGGCTTGCCGCCGAAGGCGGCCAGGTCGTCGTCGTCTCCTCCGGGGATCCCGGCGTCTTCGCGATGGCCTCTGCCGTGTTCGAGGCGCTCGAGCAGGCACCGCAATGGCGGGACCTGCCGATCCGCGTGCTGCCCGGCATCACCGCGATGCTGGCGGCGGCTGCCCGCGCCGGCGCGCCGCTCGGCCATGATTTCTGCGCGATCAATCTCTCCGACAATCTGAAGCCTTGGGCCGTGATCGAGAAGCGCCTGCGGCTCGCCGCGGAAGCCGATTTTGCCATCGCGATGTACAATCCGCGCTCAGTCAGCCGGCCGGAAGGATTTGGCCGCGCGCTGGCGGCGCTTCGAGAGGCCGGCTGCGGCGAGCGGCTCGTGATCTTCGCGCGCGCGATCAGTACGCACGATGAAAAGATCGAAACCGTCACGCTGAACGAAGTGGCGCCCGAGATGGCCGACATGCGCACGCTGGTAATCGTCGGCAATTCGCAGACGCGGCGCGTCGGCCGCTGGATCTATGCGCCGAGGCAGGTGCGATGACTGAGCCACTGCATGATCTCAGCCACGCTCTCGACCCGCTGACGTTCGGGCAGCTCTGGCCGCGAGATCATGATCACGGGCAGGCCGAGCATGCGGGCCGCGTCGATCTTGGCGCGCGCACCGTCGCCGCCGGAATTGCGGGCGACAATGCACATGATGCCGCGCATGCGCATCATCTCCAGCTCGCCGTTGAGGGTGAACGGCCCGCGCGACACGATCACGTCGGCCGGAAAGGGCAGGGTCGTTTCGGGTGGATCGACGAAGCGGAGCGTGTAGGTGTGCTGCGGTTTCATCACGAATGGCGCGATGTGCTGGCGGCCGATGGCGAGGAACACTTTTGCCGGAGCCTCGGGCAGCGCGGCGACGGCGGCGTTGACGTCGACCACCTCGATCCAGTCGTCGCCAGGCGCTTTGCTCCAGGGCGCGCGCTCCAGCGCAATCAACGGTGTGCCGGTCTCCGCGCATGCCTCGACCGCGTTGCGGCTCATCTCGGCGGCGAAGGGATGCGTCGCGTCGATCACATGCGTGATGGCCTCGCGACGAATGTAGTCGGCAAGCCCGCTCACCCCGCCGAATCCGCCGATGCGTGTCGGCAGCGGCTGATCGGCGGGCGCGCGGGTGCGGCCGCCATAGGAATAGATGGCCTGGATGCCGGCGCGCGCGATCGCCGCGGCGAGCAGGCTGGCGTCGCTCGTTCCGCCCAGAATGAGGGCGCGTGTCATGGCTGATCCCTGGCTGACCATCATCGGTATCGGCGAAGATGGCCTTGCCGGCCTGTCGGAGGCAAGCCGAAAGGCGCTTGCCAAGGCAGAAACCGTCTTCGGCGGCGAGCGTCATCTTGCGCTCGCGGAAGTTGGCAGCCGCGGCCGTCCGTGGCCGGTGCCGTTTGATGCGGACATCGTGCTGAGCTGCCGCGACCGGCCGACCGCGGTGCTCGCCTCCGGTGATCCGTTCTGGCATGGCGCCGGGGCGGGCCTGGTCGAGAAGCTCGGTAGCGACGAGTGGATCGCGCACCCCGCGCCATCGACCTTCTCGCTCGCCGCCGCACGGCTCGGCTGGCGGCTCGAGTCGGTTGTGTGTCTTGGGCTTCATGCCGCACCATTCGAGCGTCTGGTGCCGCATCTGGCACGAGATGCGCGTATCATTTGCCTCGTGCGCAACGGGAAGGCGGCAGATGATCTCGCGAAATGGCTGACGGAACGCGGATGGGGCGCTTCAATCCTGTGGACTCTTGCTGCGCTTGGCGGCCCACGGGAATACATTGACCAGCATCGCGCCGATCTCTTTGCTGATGATATTGCTGGAAATCTGGTTGCGGTGGCGGTGCTGGCGAGGGGGACGCAGGGCATTCCCCGCAGTTCGGGCTTGTCGGACGATCTCTTTGTCCATGACGGCCAGATCACCAAGCGTCCGGTGCGTGCGCTGGCGCTGTCGGCCTTGGCGCCGCGTCCCGGTGAGCGGTTGTGGGATGTCGGCGCCGGCTCAGGTTCGATCTCCATCGAGTGGGCGCTGTGTGGCGGGACAGCGATCGCGATCGAAGCGCGCGAGGATCGCGCTGCGAACATCCGCAGCAATGCGACGGCGTTCGGGCTGGCGCATCGGATCACCGTCGTCACGGGGAATGCGCCCGAAGCTCTGGCTGCGCTGGAGGCGCCCGATGCGGTCTTCATCGGCGGCGGTTTCGACGCCGCGATGTTCGATGCCATCTGGCCCCGGCTCGCGCCGGGTACGCGGCTTGTTGCACATTCAGTCACGCTGGAGACGGAAGCGCTGCTCGGCGAGCTGCACCAGCGCCACGGCGGCGAGCTGATGCGCGTCGAGATCGCGCATGCCGGCCCGCTCGGCCGCTACCGGTCCTGGGAGGCGACACGTCCGGTGGTGCAGTGGAGTGTGGTCCGATGAAAGTTGCCGGGCTCGGATTCAAGCGCGACGCTACGCTGGCTTCGCTGCGTGAGGCGCTGCTGGCGGCCGGCGGTTTTGAAGGCCTTTCTGCCGTGGCGACCGTCAGCGACAAGGCGGAGGCGGAAGCACTGAAGCAGCTCGCGCGCGAATGCGGCGTGCCGATCAGGGCTATCCCGGCCGAATTGCTGGCCGGCATCGACACGCCGACGCAGTCGAAGCTTGTTGCCAAAAAGTTCGGCACGGGATCAGTCGCTGAAGCGGCGGCGCTCGCAGCGGCCGGCCCTCGTGCGCGGCTGATTGCGACGCGGGCGGTCTCGCAGGATCGCACCGCGACCGCGGCGATCGCTGAAGGAGACGGCGCATGACGGTGCATTTCATCGGCGCGGGGCCGGGCGCTGCCGACCTCCTGACGTTGCGCGGACGCGATCTGATCGCCGCTTCTCCGGTCTGCCTCTATGCCGGCTCGCTGGTGCCGGAGGGCGTGCTGGCGCATTGCCCGGCCGGTGCGCGGATCGTCAACACCGCGCCGCTGTCGCTCGACGAGATCATCGCCGAGATCGCCGCTGCGCATGCGGACGGCAAAGATGTCGCGCGGCTGCATTCCGGTGATCTCTCGATCTGGTCGGCGATGGGCGAACAGCTCCGCCGCCTGCGCGCGCTCGGCATTCCCTATTCGGTGACGCCGGGCGTTCCGTCGTTCTCGGCTGCTGCAGCGGCACTGGAGGCCGAGCTGACGCTGCCTGGTCTCGCTCAGACCGTGGTGCTGACGCGCACGCCGGGCCGTGCCAGCGCGATGCCTGAGGGCGAGAAGCTTGCTGCGTTCGCTGCCACCGGCGCGGTGCTCGCGATCCACCTGTCGATCCATCTGCTCGATAAGGTCATCGCCGAGCTCACGCCGCATTACGGCGCGGACTGTCCGGTCGCCATCGTCTGGCGCGCGAGCTGGCCGGACCAGCGCATCGTGCGCGCGACGCTCGCAACGCTCGATGCGGCTGTGGGCGGCGAAATGGAACGCACCGCGCTGATCCTGGTCGGCCGGACGCTTGGCGCCGCGGATTTTGACGAGAGCCGCCTCTATGCCGCCGACTATGATCGCCGCTATCGGCCGGTCGGCGCCGAGCCACGCTTTCCGGAGGGGTCGTGATGGCGGCGGGCCTCGTCATCTCCGCACCTGCCTCAGGCGTCGGCAAGACCACGCTGACGCTGGCGCTCGCGCGCGCCTGGCGCAATCGCGGATTGAACGTGCAGTGCTTCAAGAGCGGGCCCGACTACATCGATCCCGCCTTCCACGCCGCCGCCACGGGACGCGCCTCCGTCAATATCGATAGCTGGGCGATGGACCGCGCAGAAATCGCGCATCTCGTCAGCCGCGGCGCGAATGCCGATGTCGTGCTCGCCGAGGGTTCGATGGGCCTGTTCGACGGTGTCGCCGCACGCGGCGTCTCCGGCACCGGCGCCACCGCCGACATTGCGGAGATGCTGGGCTGGCCGGTGCTGCTGGTGATCGATCCCTCTGGCCAAGCGCAGACCGCGGCGGCGATCGCCGCGGGTCTTCGTGATTATCGCGCCGGGGTGCATCTTGCCGGCGTCGTGCTCAATCGCATCGCCAGCCCGCGTCACGAAGATCTCGTGCGGCGCGCGCTGAACGATGCCGGCATTGCCGTGTTCGGTGCACTGCCGCGCCATGCCGAGATCAGCCTGCCGAAGCGCCATCTCGGCCTGGTGCAGGCCGAGGAGCAGGTCGAGATCGGCAAGCTGATCGACGAGGCCGCGCGCTTCGTCGCCGAGCATGTCGATCTCGAGGCGGTGCTGCGATCGGCAGCCAGCTGGGCGCCGCAATCCGGGGCGAACGGCCTGAACGTGACGCCGCCGGGCCAACGCATCGCGCTGGCCCGCGATGCGGCATTCTCTTTCGTGTATCCGCATATGCTGGAAGCCTGGCGCGCGGCCGGCGCCGAGATCTCGACATTCTCGCCGTTGGCCGATGAAGCGCCTGACGCAAGCGCCGATGTCTGCTGGCTGCCAGGCGGCTATCCCGAGCTTCATGCCGGCAAGATTGCGGCTAGTGCACGCTTTCGCGACGGCTTGCGCGTCTTTGCTGAGACGCGCCCCGTGCACGGCGAATGCGGAGGCTATATGGTGTTGGGAATCGCTTTGACCGACGCCGACGGCGTGCGCCATGAGATGGCGGGGTTGCTCGGCCTGGAGACCAGCTTTGCCAAGCGCCGCATGCATCTGGGCTATCGCCTCGCCGAACTGGCCGCACCGATGCCGGGGCATCAGTTCGGCGCACGCCTGCGCGGCCACGAGTTCCATTATTCGACAATCATCGCCCAGCCGGACACGCCGCTGGCCGTGGTTCACGATGCAACCGGCACGGTCATTGCCGAGACCGGCTCGCGGCGGGGCCAAGCCACCGGCACGTTCTTCCATCTGATCGCGGAGGATCGGTGAGCGGTTTTGTTTCTTTCGTCTCCGCCGGCCCCGGCGACCCAGAACTCCTCACGGTGAAGGGGACTGCGCGGCTGCGTGAGGCCGACGTCGTGCTCTATGACGATCTTGCCTCCGGCGCGATCCTCGATCTCGCTCGTCCCGGCGCCAATCTCGTCGCGGTGGGAAAACGGGCAGGGCGGCCCTCGACCAAGCAGCACCATGTCAACCGCCTGCTCGTCGATTATGCCGCAACCGGCGCGCGGGTGGTGCGGCTGAAGTCGGGCGACGCCGGAATTTTCGGCCGGCTCGAGGAGGAGCTGGAGACGCTGCGCGAGGCCGGCATCGGCTACGAGATCATTCCCGGCGTCACCTCCGCCTGCGTTGCCGCCGCGCAAGCCGGCATCCCCCTGACCCGGCGCCACACCTCGCGGCGGGTGCAGTTCGTGACCGGGGCCGACGTCACCGGCGAACTGCCGCCAAACCTGAATTGGGCGGCGCTCGCCGATCCCGAGGCAACCACCGTGGTCTACATGGGCCGGCGCACTTTTCCGGCGCTTGCCGCAAAATTGATCGACCATGGCCTCGCCGCAGATACGCCGGCGCTGTTTGCGGAATCACTCGGCCGTTCCGACGAGCGGCTGGTCCGCACCACGATTGCCGAGCTCGCCGAGCAGCTTGCGCGGGGCGGCGCCGCCTCGACGGCCGCCGTCATCCTGTTCGGCGCCCTGGCGGGAGACGATCCGTCATGATGGCCGCCGTCGCCCTTCGCCCCTTGACGCCCGGCTCGCGAAAGGGGCACACAGGAGAGGCATGGTGCTCGACGCGGCGCAAAGCGCCGGAGCATAATCGGGAATGGGGATGGGCGGACCCAGTTGCGGCGTCCAAAACCCCAGCCGCCCCCGCGACTGTAAGCGGTGAGGGGCTCCGATCAGCCACTGGGCCGCAAGGCTCGGGAAGGCCGGAGAACCCCAGTGAACCGCGAGCCAGGAGACCGGCCCTGCACGTTTTGAGGCCAAGGCCGTCGGGTGTGACGGCAGGAAGGATCTGAACCATGCATATCGAACCAGGGATCGTGACGGGCGCCAAGCTCGTGTTGAGTTACGCAACCGGCATCGCCGCAGGTGGTGTTGCCTTGAAACTCGCGGTCGAGACCGTGCGCGAGCAGGGCATCGGCTCGCTCGCGACGCGCACGCTCGCCACCACCGGCCTCGTCTTCACTTTCTTCCAGGTGCTGCCGCACTTCCCGGTCGGCGTCTCCGAGGTGCACTTCATCCTGGGCTCGACCTTGTTCCTGCTATTCGGTGCTGCGCCCGCCGCCTTCGGCCTTGCGTTCGGCCTGCTGCTCCAGGGAGTCTTCTTCGTGCCGACCGACCTGCCGCAATATGGCATGAACGTCACCACGCTCCTGGTGCCGCTGTTCGCGATCCAGGCGCTGGCGACGCGGATCATTCCGCGCAACACGGCTTACGTCGATCTGCAATACCGCCAGGCGCTGGCGCTCTCGACCGCCTATCAGTCCGGCATCGTCGCCTGGGTGGCGTTCTGGGCCCTCTATGGCTCCGGCTTCGGCGCGACCAACCTCGCCAACATCGCGACGTTTGCGGCATCCTATGCGCTGGTCATCGTGATCGAGCCGCTCGCCGATCTCGCCGTGCTGGCGCTGGCGAAGTCGCTGCGTGGCGTCACCGCGCCCGGCCTCGTCACGCCGCGCCTGCATAACGCCGCTTAAGAGACAAGCGAACGGGCGGCCGGCGCCGGCCGCCCTTCGCGCTCGCGATGCTCACGCTCTCCCTGATAGGCATCGGTTGCGGCGATCCCGGGCAGCTCACGCGCGCCGCGATCCAAGCCATCAACGCCGCCGATCTCGTCCTGATCCCGCGCAAGGGGACGGCGAAATCCGATCTTGCGGATCTGCGGCGGACGATCTGCGCGGACGCGCTCACCAGCGCGAGCACCCGCATCGCCGAGTTCGACCTGCCAGTGCGTGACGCGACTGAGGCGGACTACCGCAAGGGCGTGGACGATTGGCACGATGCGGTTGCCGCGACCTGGTCGCAAACGATCGCAAATCATCTCGCCGGCGAGGGCAAGGTTGCGCTGCTGATCTGGGGCGATCCTTCGCTCTACGACTCCTCGCTACGCATCGCGCGGCGGCTCGATCCCTTGCCTGATATCGAGGTCGTGCCCGGCATCACCTCAATCCAGGCGCTGTGCGCCGTGCATGCGCTGCCGCTCAACGACATCGGCGAGCCGTTTCTGGTCACGACGGGGCGGCGCTTGCGCGAAGGCGGCTGGCCGCAGAGCGTCGATACCGTGGTGGTGATGCTCGACGGCGGCACGGCGTTCCAGTCGCTCGATCCGGCTGGGCTTCAGATCTGGTGGGGCGCCTATCTCGGCATGCCCGATCAGATCGTCATGTCCGGCGCGCTGGCCGAAGTGGGCTCGCGTATTGTCGCAATGCGGCAGGAAGCGCGCGAGCGGCATGGCTGGATCATGGACAGCTACATTCTCAAGCGCACGCGTTAAGCGAGGCAGCATGCTCCCCGAATGGCTCTACCAACAGTGTCCCGAGATCTCCGCGATTCATCGCGAGGCAGCCATCGCGCGTCAGGCGCAACTGACAAAGCCGACCGGCGCGCTTGGCCGGCTCGAGCAGCTCGCGATCGAGCTTGCGGGACTGCAAGCGACGGAATCTCCTCGTGCCGCGCGCGTGCCGATCATCGTCTTCGCCGGTGATCACGGCATCGTCGCGCAGGGCGTGTCGGCCTATCCGCAAGCGGTGACCATCGCGATGATGGCGAACTTTGCCTCCGGCGGCGCCGCGATCTCTGTGCTGGCGCGTGAGCTTGGCTCCAGCCTGGAGGTGGTCGACGCCGGCACGCTGGCGCAGGAGGAGATGGCGGGCGTCGTCACCGACAAGCCGCGCTCTGGCACGCGCGACTTCAGCGTGGAAGCTGCGCTCGAACCTGCGGAACTGGCATTCGCCTTCGCAGCCGGCCAGCGCGCGGTTGCACGCGCGGAAGTCAATCAGCCCGATCTCCTGATCTTCGGCGAGATGGGCATCGGCAATACCACGACCTCCGCGGCGATTGCGGCGAGCCTGCTCGGCATCAGTGCCGAGGAGATCGCCGGCAGCGGCACCGGCATCGATGCGGCCGGACGCGCGCACAAGGCGCAGGTGATCGATGCCGCGATTGCGCGCCATGGCATTGCGGGGGCTTCCCCCGAAAGCATCCTGTGCGCCGTCGGCGGTCTCGAGATCGCGGCGATCTCAGGCGCGATCATTGCAGCTGCGCAGCGCCGCATCCCTGTATTGATCGACGGCTTCATCGTGTCGGTGGCGGCGCTGGCGGCGGTGCGGATCAACCCGTCGTGCCGGTCGTTCCTGCTGCCGTCGCATCAATCGGCAGAGCAGGGGCATCGGCTGGTGCTGCGTGCGCTGAACGTGCAGCCGCTGATCAGCCTCGATCTCCGGCTCGGCGAAGGCTCCGGCGCCGCGATCGCGCTGCCTCTGGTGCGGTCGGCTTGCGCGCTCCACAACGGCATGGCGACGTTTGCGCAGGCCAATGTGCCGGACCGTCCGACCTGATCCGGCTCAGGCCATGCGCTGATTGACGGAAACGACGCGCCAGCCGGTCGCGAGCCGGTCGATCCGGGTGAGCGACAGCGGATCGATCACGAAGCGCAAGGCGGCGTGCGGCGTCAGATCCAGCGCGATGCAGAGCGCAGCGCGGATCGTGCCGGAATGCACGACGAGCGCTGCGGAGCCCGCGCCGATCCGCGAGAGCCCAAGCCGGACGCGCGTGACCTGATCCTCAAAGCTCTCGCCGTCCGGCGGACGTCCGCGCGCCGGATCGCTCCAGAATTGCGCATAGGCCTCGTCGCCAGCCGCGCCGATCTCGTCATGCCGACGGCCGGTCCATGCGCCAAAATCCTGTTCGCTGAATTCGGGCATCAGCTCGGGCGCGAGTCCCAGCGCCTGCGCGGTTTCGACCGTGCGCCGCGACGGGCTGGCGTAGCTCGCTGCGCCTCGCGGCAGGTGCTGCCGCAGGGCCTGCAGTTGCGCGCGATCGCCGAGACCAGCCGGCGCGTCAGCCGCATGGATCGTCCCCGCGACGCCATCGACCGGTGTATGTCGTATCAGCCAGAGGAAGGTCTCGCCTTCCATGCTCATCTCCGAGGAAGTTGGTTGCTGTGGCAATAACGCCGCAGCTTGCACATTGACTCTATCTTGATCGTAATCCTAGATGGCTTCGACGGTTTCCCCGAGAGGGGATGAAAAGGGAATGCGGTGCGGGGAATTTGTCCCCAATGCCGCGGCTGCCCCCGCAACTGTAAGCGGTGAATCCTTCGTCAGAAGCCACTGGGTCCTCGGTCCCGGGAAGGCGACGAAGCGGTCACGACCCGCGAGCCAGGAGACCTGCCGTCAGCCGTGGTCACACGCGAAGATGTCGGTCGGGGAGTACAGACATTCGGCTTCATCGGACGGCTGATTAGCCCAGGGTGAGACCTCGTTCGCTGTGACGTGCCACTGACGTCATACCGAGGTTTCGAACCGTGTCTTCCATCCGCATTGTACGACCGCGCCGCTTCCTGCTTGCCTCCGCAGCTCTTACGTCACTAGCCGCCGCCGATGTATCTGCCGCACTGGCGCAGCAGGCCCGCGAACTCCTGCCGCCGGTCGAGGTGTCGCCGGCGCAATCCCGCAAGCAGGCCAAGCCGGCGGGCCGCGAGGCGCAGAGCGCCCGCCGTGCAGCTGCACGCAGACCGGCGGCCGCATCCGCAGCGCCCAAGCCTGTCGTGCCGGCCGCCGCAGCAGCAACGCCGCTCAACAGCAATGCGGTCGCCGAAAGCGCCTCGCGGCTCGGCCTCACCGTGCGCGAAACGCCGGCGACCGTCGAGGTGATTTCGGCCGAGACGATGCGCGAGCAGGGCTATCGCACTGTCTCCGAGGTGGCGCAGGGCGCAGTCGGTGTCACCTCCGGCGACAATCCGGCTGAACCTTCGGCCTTCTCGATGCGCGGCTTCACCAACAGCCAAATCAACACGCTCTACAACGGCATTAAGATCGGTCCGCAGAACATGACCTCGCGGATCGCAGATACCGCCAATCTCGAGGCGGTGGAATTCCTGAAAGGTCCGGCTTCGCTGATCTCGGGCGAGGGCGCCGCCGGCGGTGCCATCAACTTCGTCACCAAGCAGCCGCATACCGGACCGATCCGGAATGAAGCTGACTTCTCCTGGGATTCCCTGAACTCGTTCCGCGCCCATTACGGTTCCGGCGGCAGCACCAACGTGCAGGGGCTGGACTATCGCTTTGACATCAGCCGTTCCACGCTCAACGGCTTTGCCGACGATACCAATGTCAAGACGTTCGACACGTCCGGCCAGCTCAATTACCGCATCTCCGACAGTCTCAAGATCTGGGGCGCGATCGAGTACCGGGAGGATCGTTCCAAAGCCTATTGGGGCGCGCCGCTGGTGCCGATCGCCTTTAGCGGCTCGCACGCGACGACGGGGATCGTCTCCGGCAATTACGTCTCGAACTACAACGGAACCAATCTCGGTGCCGTCACCATCGATGATCGTACCTTCAACACCAACTACAACGTCCTCGACAACCGCAACGTCGCGCAAGAGGTGTGGCTGCGCGGCGGTTTCGAGCTGAAGCTGGCGCCCGATCTGACGCTGAAAAGCCAAGCCTATGGCTACGGCGCAGAGCGCACCTGGTTCAACAACGAGATCGAGGCGTTCAATTCCACGACGAACATGGTCAACCGTGAACGCTTCTATGTCGCGCACAGCCAGCGGCTGGTGGGCAATGTCACCGACCTGATCTGGGATGCGAACATCGCTGGCTTCGACAACCGGCTGGTCACGACTCTCTCGTCAAGCTATCTCGATTTCGTCAGGCCGGGCGCGGCGAACTTCCCTGGCGATTCCGTTTCGCTCGTCGATCCCAACCGCGGCTTTTACGGCCCGCTCACGATCCAGCAGCAAGCGGCGCGCATCGACAACGAGGCGCTGTCGTTCGAGGACCGGCTGAAGCTGACACGGACCTTCGCTCTGATCGGCGGCCTGCGCGTCGAGCATATCGGGCTCGACCGCAACTCGACCGATAAGAACGGCCTGGAGAAGGCTGGCTTCCCGTTCACGAAAGACTGGGCGCCGGTGACGGGACGCATCGGCTACACCTGGGATGCCGTGCCCGGGCTGACCTTCTTCAGCCAGTACGCCACCGGCGCCGACATCGCAGCCAACAACATCTTTCTGCTCGGGCCGACCCAGCCGCTCGACCTGACCACCGCGCGCACCTATGAGACCGGCGTCAAGCACCTGTTCTGGGACAACAGGGCGGAGTGGTCGTTTTCCGCCTACGACATCGTGCGCAAGAACGTCTATGCCGCAGCTGGCGGCATGCAGCTCAACATCGCCGGACGGCAGGAGTCGAAGGGCGTGGAGCTCGCGGGGGCCGTGCGCCCGATCGACCCCCTGCGTCTCTGGGGTAACATCGCCTATGTCGATGCGCGCTACGCCGACTACAACTTTGTCGGTGGCTCGTTCTCCGGCAATACGCCGCCGAACGTGCCGCGCATCGTGGCCAACGCCGGCGCGTCCTGGCGCTTCTTCACGCCCTGGCCGGTGGAGCTCGGCATCACCGGCCGCCATGTCGGCGACCGTTACAACACCGATGCCAACGTCGTGACGATGAAGGCCTATACCGTCGCCGACGTCTATGCCTTCGTCGACATCCCCAAAACGGTGTTCCATGCGGTCGACCAGGTTCGCCTGACCTTTCGCGTCCGCAACATCACCGACAAGCGCTACGCAATCTGGGGTGATCCGTTCTATCCCGATCAGATCCTCCTGGGCGCGCCGCGCACCTATGAGATCTCGGCGGCGTTCAAATGGTGAGGCCGCGAGCATAAGATGAGCGCGATCGTCCTCTCGCACCGCTGGCTCGGGATCGCGTTCTGCCTGCTGTTCGCGATGTGGTTCGCGAGCGGAATCGTGATGCACTTCGTTCCGTTTCCGTCGCTGACGGAAGCGGAGCGATTTGCCGGACTCATGCCGGTGGATCGCGGAGAGAGGAGGATTTCGGCCGCGGACGCCGTTGCTGCGAGCGGGATCGTGGATGCCACGCGCGTTCGGCTGATCCAGCGGAGCGACGGCGCGGTCTACATCGTCTCGGGTCCATCGCGTCAGCGCGCGATCCGCGCGGCCGACGGGAACGACGCGTCGGTGAAATCCGCTGATGTCGCACTGGCTATTGCGCAGGCTCATGCGCGCCAGCGCGAGATCAATGCCTCGCATGCGACGATTGTCGGCCGTGCGGATTGCGATCAGTGGAGCGTGCCGAATGGCTTCGATCGTCATCGCCCGCTGTTTCGCGTGGCCCTCGGCGATGCCGCGGGGACGGAAGTCTATGTCTCGTCGCCGACCGGCGAGGTCGTGCTTGATACGACGCGGAGCGAGCGCGGCTGGAATCTTGTCGGCAGCGTGCTGCACTGGATCTATCCGACCATCCTGCGCAGCAATTGGACCCTGTGGGACCGCGTGGTCTGGACCTTGTCGCTGCTGGCGCTGGTCGCGGCTGTGCTGGGTGCGGTGCTCGGGATCGTGCGGATCAGGATTGGCAAAAGGCAAATCTCCTCGCCTTACCGTGGCTGGCATGCGCTGCATCACCTGATTGGCCTCGCAGCGACGGTCTTCGTGCTGACCTGGATCTTCAGCGGCTGGCTCTCGATGGATCACGGCCGGCTGTTCTCGCGCGGGCAATTGACCCCGACAGAGGCCGGCGTGGTGAACGCCGCGCCGGATTGGCGGGAGGCCTCATCGCTCGATCGGCAGCCAATATCTGCCGCGGCTCGCGAGGCGGAATGGTTCGCGTTTAACGGCCATGTCTATCGGCGCGATCGGGTTGCCCTCGGTGGTCAGACCTTGAGCAGGAGAGGGGATGCGCTGCGCGATGGACTGGCGGGATTCCTTGATGTGCACGAGATTCAGGGACTAATGGGGCGCCTTACAGTCGGCTGCGGCCCACCGTCGGTCCTTCCTGATAGCGACGAATACCCCGCGCTATCCACAATGCCGGGTGCACCGGTCTACCGCTCCCGCTGTGATGGCGACCTCTGGTTCGACATCGACGGGGCCGATGGCAACGTGCTGCAAAGACTGGATCCGTCGCGGCGCGCCTACCGCTGGCTTTACAGCGCGTTGCACACGCTCGACTTCCCGGTCTTGCTGGCCCACCCGCGGCTGCGTGATGTCGTGATCGTCAGCCTCTGTACGCTCGGGCTGACCTTCTCCGTCACCGGCATCGTCATCGGCTGGCGGCGCTTGCGGTCCTCGCTGGCAACTTGAATTGAGGCGCAACTGCGGCTCGATACGGTCGGGTCAGCAGATCAGCAATGCCTTGCCCCATCATCATTGACGCCTTTTCGCCGGCTGCCTTTCAGTGTAGCTCTGCGCTCACTCGAAACGGCGGCAGCAACCCCGTTGAAGACCGAAAATCATGCAGGAGGCAGCAAGGATGTACCCGAAAGTTCAGATGTTCATCGCCGGCGAGTGGACCGACGGCACGTCCGGCAAGTCGGAGGACATCCTCAATCCCGCCACCGGCCAGCCGATCGGCAAGACCCCGCACGCCTCGCGCGCCGATCTCGACCGCGCGCTGGAGGCGGCCAAGGCCGGCTTCGAGGTCTGGCGCAAGACCTCGCCGTTCGACCGCTACAAGCTGATGCGGAAAGCGGCCGACATCATCCGGTCGCGCGCCGCCGAGATTGCGCCGGTAATGACCATGGAGCAGGGCAAGCCGGTGGTCGAAGCGCAAGGCGAGACCATGCTGGCCGGCGACCTCATCGACTGGTTCTCAGAGGAGGCCCGCCGCGCCTATGGCCGCATCGTGCCGCCGCGGATGGGCAACGTCTCCCAGCTCGTGACCAAGGAGCCGGTCGGCCCGGTCGCAGCGTTCACACCCTGGAATTTCCCGATCAACCAGGCCGTGCGCAAGATCTCGGCCGCGCTCGCCGCCGGCTGCTCGATCATCGTCAAGGGCCCGGAAGAGACGCCGGCGAGCTGCATGGAGCTGGTGCGCGCCTATGCCGACGCGGGCATTCCCCCCGGTGTTGTCCAACTGGTGTTCGGCGTGCCGGCGGAAGTGTCGGAATATCTCATTCCGCATCCGATCATCCGCAAGATCAGCTTCACCGGCTCGACTGCGGTCGGCAAGCATCTGGCTGCGCTCGCCGGCCTGCACATGAAGCGCGTCACCATGGAGCTCGGCGGTCATGCGCCGGCGATCGTGTTCGCGGATGCCGATCTCGACAACGCTGCAAAAATCCTGTCGGCCAACAAATTCCGCAATGCGGGCCAGGTCTGCGTCTCGCCGACGCGTTTCCTCGTGCATGAAAGCGTCTACCAGCCCTTCGTCGACAAGTTCGTGACGGCCGCCAAGAGCCTCAAGGTCGGCAATGGCCTCGACAAGGACACCCGCATGGGGCCGCTGGCCAACCCGCGCCGCGTCGACGCCATGGAGGGCTTGGTCTCCGACGCGGTCCAGCGTGGCGCCAAGGTGCAGGCCGGCGGCAAGCGTATCGGCAATGAAGGCTTCTTCTTCGAGCCGACCGTGCTGACCGACGTGCCGCGCGATGCGCGCATCATGAACGAGGAGCCGTTCGGACCTCTTGCGCCGATCACCTCGTTCCGCAGCTATGACGAGGTCGTGGCGGAAGCGAACCGTCTGCCTTACGGCCTTGCAGCCTATGCCTACACCACCTCGACTAAGACGATGCAGGCGATCGGCTCCGACATCGAGAGCGGCATGGTGTCGATCAACCACCATGGCCTCGCGCTGCCGGAAGTGCCGTTCGGCGGCATCAAGGATTCTGGTTACGGCTCCGAAGGCGGCCTCGAGGCGATCGAGGGCTACCTCAATACGAAGTTCGTCACCCAGGCGAGCGCGTAAGGATAGTGTACGGGTTAGCCTTGCGACTGTGCGAGGCGCAGTCTGCAAAGGCTAACCCCTGCGATCCTGTGCCCGCGCGGACAGCTTGACGGGGCACATCAGCGCGGCCGGTGGCCGTGACCGTCGCCACCGCAAGTCCCTTCACGGATGCATATAGCGTTGCCTGCATCCTTCTGGCGAGCGCTTAAGGAAACGAAAAGCTCCGGCAAGACATGCCGTGACAGCGATGCGCCGCGCTTGATCGCGGCAGCGTCTGCAAGGAGGCGCGAAGTCCCCCCAAATCGCCGCTGGCGAAGGCGCAGTTAGTGGCATACCATTTGCACGCCAACGGGCAGGTTTCACCTGCCCTTGGCCAATGATGGCCGGCATCACGGCGATAGTGGGAGGACTTCATGGATCGCAGGACCGTATTGAAGGGACTGGCTGGCGCGGGCAGCCTGGCGTTGACGGGTGGCCTCTCGGCCCCTGCGCTGTCGCAAGGCGCGGCGGTGCGCACGTTGCGCTTCGTGCCGCAAGCGAACCTCGCCAATTTCGATCCGATCTGGGGCACCCAATACGTCGTGCGCAATGCCGCCGCGATGGTCTGGGATACGCTCTATGGCATCGATTCCTCGCTCCAGCCCCAGCGGCAGATGGTCGAGTCCGAGGAGACCTCCGACGATGGCAAGATCTGGACATTCCGCTTAAGACCCGGCCTCAAGTTCCATGACGGCGAGCCGGTGCTGGCCAAGGACGTCGTTGCGAGCCTGTCGCGCTGGGCCGCGCGCGATCCGATGGGGTTGATGATCATTGCGATCCAGCAGGAATTGACCGCTGTCGACGACCGCACGTTCAAATGGGTTTTGAAGCAGCCCTTCCCGAAAATGCTCTATGCGCTGGCCAAGAATAACGCGCCGTGCTCCTTCATCATGCCCGAGCGTATCGCCAAGACCGATCCTTTCAAGCAGATCACCGAATATGTCGGCTCCGGCCCGATGAAATTCGCCAAGGGCGAATGGGTGCCGGGCGCCAAGGCCGTCTTCGAGAAGTTCACCGACTACGTCCCGCGGCAGGAGAAGGCATCCTGGCTTGCCGGCGGCAAGCAGATCCTGATTGATCGCGTGGAGTGGGTGGTGATGCCGGACCCGGCCACCGCTGCCGCGGCGTTGCAGAACGGCGAGGTCGACTGGTGGGAGAACCCGATCGCCGATCTCGTGCCCGTGCTGAAGAAGAACAAGAACATCAGCGTCGACATCGGCGATCCCCTCGGCAATATCGGCTCGTTCCGCATGAACCATTTGTTCGCGCCGTTCAACGACGTGCGGGCGCGGCGCGCAGTGCTGATGGCGCTCAGCCAGGAAGACTATATGCGCGCGATCGTCGGCGACGACACCGCGCTGTGGAAGTCGCTGCCGGGCTTCTTCACGCCGGACACGCCACTCTACAGCGAACTGGGCGGTGAGATTCTCAAGGGCAAGCGCGATTTCGACGCGGCCAAGAAGTTGCTGGCCGAGAGCGGCTATTCCGGCCAGCCGGTGACGTGTCTGGTGGCGCAGGACCAGCCGATCACGAAGGCGCAAGGTGACGTCACCGCGGACCTCCTGAAACGGCTTGGCATGAATGTCGACTTCGTCGCGACCGATTGGGGCACGGTTGGCTCTCGCCGGGCGCAGAAGACGCCGCCGGGGCAGGGCGGCTGGAACATGTTCCACAGCTGGCATGCCGGCGCCGACTGCATCACGCCCGCCGCCTACACCGCCATTCGCGCCAATGGCGACAAGGCCTGGTTCGGCTGGCCCAATAGCCCGAATACCGAGAAGGAAATCACGGCCTGGTTCGAGGCCAAGAATCTCGAGGAAGAAAAGGCAGCGATCGGGCGAGTCAATAAGGCGGCGCTCGAGGATGTCGTCTATGCGCCGACAGGATTCTTCTTGACCTATACGGCGTGGCGCAAGAACGTCTCCGGCATCACCAAGGGGCCGCTGCCGTTCTTCTGGGGCGTGTCGAAGTCCGCATGATCGTGCGCTGAAGCCAGATGCTCTCTTACATCCTCCGTCGCATCGTCGCGACCTTGCCGGTGATGGCGATCGTCGCGCTGTTCGTGTTCAGCCTGCTCTACATCGCGCCGGGTGATCCGGCCGTGGTGATCGCGGGCGACCAGGCGAGCCCGGAGGATGTGGAGCGCATCCGCCAGAGCCTCGGCCTCGACCGTCCCTTCCTGGTCCAGTTCGGAAGCTGGGTCTGGCGCATCCTGCACGGCGATCTCGGCACCTCGATCTTCACCAATCTGCCGGTGTCGGCGATGATCGGCCAGCGCCTCGGACCGACGCTGTCGCTGATGATCGTCACGCTCCTGCTCACGATCGTGGTCGCGGTGCCGCTCGGGGTGGTGGCGGCTTGGAAGGCCGGCAGCCTGATCGACCGCGCCATCATGGGCTTTGCCGTGTTCGGCTTTTCGCTGCCGGTGTTCGTGGTCGGCTACATGCTCGCCTACGTCTTCGCGCTCGAATTGGAATGGCTTCCGGTGCAGGGCTATACGCCGCTCACGGCGGGCTTCTGGCCATGGCTCGAGAACCTGATCCTGCCGGCGATCGCGCTCGGCTGCGTCTATATCGCGCTGGTCGCGCGCATCACCCGCGCGGCCATGCTCGAAGTGTTGCAGCAGGACTATATCCGCACCGCACGCGCCAAGGGCCTCGGGCAGGGCGGCATCCTGTTCATTCACGCGCTCAAGAACGCGGCGGTGCCGATCGTCACGGTGATCGGGATCGGCATCGCGCTCCTGATCGGCGGCGCGGTGGTCACGGAGAGCGTGTTCGCGATCCCCGGCCTTGGCCGGCTCACGATCGATGCGATCCTGCGCCGCGACTATCCCGTCATCCAGGGCATCGTGCTGCTGTTCAGCTTCGTCTACGTTCTCGTCAATCTGATGATCGACGTCATCTACACGCTCGTTGACCCGAGGATCCGCTATTGACCGATACGACCGTCAATTCGCAATCGCTTCCCGCCGGCCTCGTCGTCGCGCCGCAACTGCCCGAGATCCTGCGGCCGGTCACGATCCGGCGCGGCTTCATCGGGCTCTTGCGCGGCCACCCCACCGTCGCGATTGGTGGCGCGCTGCTGCTGACGTTGGTCCTGATCGCGATTTTCGCAGCCCATCTCGGAACGGTCGACCCGACCGCGCTGGCGCCAGCCAAGCGCACGCGGGCGCCGTCGGCCGATTTCTGGTTCGGCACCGACGTGCTCGGCCGCGACATCTATTCGCGCGTGCTGTTCGGCGCACGGGTCTCGCTCACCGTCGGGCTTTCAGTTGCAATCTTCGCCTCCGCGGCCGGCCTTGCCATCGGCATGGTCTCCGGCTTCCTCCGCTGGGCCGACGGCATTTTGATGCGCTTCATGGACGGGCTGATGTCGATCCCCCCGATCCTGCTGGCGATCGCGCTGATGGCACTGACGCGCGGCAGCGTCGGCAACGTCATCCTGGCCATCACCATCGCGGAAATCCCGCGCGTCTCACGCCTCGTCCGCAGCGTGGTGCTGTCGCTGCGCGAGCAGCCTTATGTGGACGCAGCCGTCGCCTGCGGCACGCGCACGCCGATGATCATTTTGCGCCACATCCTGCCCAACACGGTGGCGCCGATGCTGGTGCAGGCGACCTATATCTGCGCCAGCGCCATGATCACGGAGGCGATCCTGTCCTTCATCGGCGCCGGGACGCCGCCGACCATTCCGTCCTGGGGCAACATCATGGCCGAGGGCCGTGCGTTGTGGCAGGTCAAGCCCTACATCGTGTTCTTTCCGGCGGCGTTCCTATCCGTCACGGTGCTCGCCGTGAACCTGCTTGGCGATGGCCTTCGCGATGCGCTCGATCCGCGCATGGCCAAGAGCCTCTGATGTATCGAGGCTGATCGCGATGGCGCTGCTCGAAGTCGAGAACCTCCAGACCCATTTCCGCACCCCCGGCGGCATCAACCGCGCCGTCGACGGTGTGTCCTTCCATGTCAACGAGGGCGAGACGCTCGCCATCGTCGGCGAATCCGGCTGCGGCAAGTCGGTGACCTCGATGTCACTGATGCGGCTCGTTCCGGAGCCGCCGGGCAGGATCGCAGGCAGCATCCGCTTTGCCGGCAAGGATCTCCTGAAGCTGTCCGATCGTGAGATGCGCGCCATCCGCGGCAACGACATCTCGATGATCTTCCAGGAGCCGATGACGAGCCTCAACCCGGTGCTCACCGTCGGGCGCCAGATCCGCGAGACCTTGATGATCCATCAGGGCCTCGACAAGCAGGCTGCCGAGACGCATGCGATCGAGATGCTGACGCTGGTCGGCATTCCCGAGCCGAAGCGCCGCGTGCGCGAATATCCGCACCAGCTCTCCGGCGGCATGCGCCAGCGCGTCATGATCGCGATCGCGCTCGCCTGCAATCCGAAGCTCCTCATTGCGGACGAGCCGACCACGGCGCTCGACGTGACCATCCAGGCTCAGATCCTCAAGCTGATGCTGGACCTCAAGCGCCGGGTTGGCGCGGCCATCATCCTGATCACCCACGATCTCGGCGTCGTCGCCGAAATCGCCGAGCGTGTGATGGTGATGTATGCCGGCCGCAAGGTCGAGGAAGCGCCGGTCGCTGAGCTGTTTCGCTCGCCGCGCCATCCCTATACGCAGGGGCTGCTCGGCGCGGTGCCGAAGCTTGGCTCCTCGCTCGCCGGGACGGCAACGCGGCTCGCCGAGATCCCGGGGCAGGTGCCTGATCTGCGCAAGCCCATCACCGGCTGCGTCTTTGCCGGGCGCTGTGCGCTTGCGACCGATCTCTGCCGGCAATATGCGCCGGGGCTCGAAGAGAAGGGACCCCGTCACATCGCCGCCTGCCACTATGCGGCCAAGGGAGCTGTCGCGGCATGAGTCCTCCGCTGCTCCAGGTCAACGACCTCAAGAAGCACTTTCCGGTCAAGACCGGCCTGTTCGGCCGCAAGTCCGAATTCGTCTATGCAGTCGACGGCGTGTCGTTCGAGATCGCGCGCGGCGAGACACTGTCGCTGGTCGGCGAGTCCGGCTGCGGCAAGTCGACGGTCGGCCGCGCCATCCTGCGGCTGTTCGACATCACTGCGGGACAGGTCATCCTCGACGGCCAGCGGATCGACGATGCTGCGCCGAGCACGATGCGTCAGATGCGCCGCCGCGTGCAGGTCGTGTTCCAGGATCCGTTCTCGAGCCTCAATCCGCGCATGCGCGTGCGCGACATCCTGGCCGAGCCGATCCGCAATTTCGGTCTCGCCAAATCCGCGGAAGACCTCGAGGTGCGCGTCACCGCGCTGATGGATACCGTCCGCCTGCCGCGCGAGGCGTTGAACCGCCGGCCGCACGAGTTTTCCGGCGGCCAGCGCCAGCGCATCGGGATCGCGCGGGCGTTGGCGGCCGAGCCGGAGCTGATCGTTTGTGACGAGGCGGTCTCCGCGCTCGACGTCTCGGTCAAGGCGCAGATCGTCAACCTGCTCCAAGATCTCCAGCGCGAGTTCGGCCTCGCGCTCTTGTTCATCAGCCATGATCTCGCGATCGTCGAGCACATGACCCACCGCGTCGCGGTGATGTATCTCGGCAAGATCGTCGAGGTGGCCCCGCGCCGCGAGATCTTTGCGGCACCGAGACATCCCTACACCAAGGCGCTGCTCTCCGCGGTGCCGCTGCCCGAGCCCGGCGCCCAGCGCAATCCCATCATCCTCAGGGGCGACGTGCCGAGCCCGATCAATCCGCCGCGCGGATGCCGCTTCCACACCCGCTGCCCCTTCGTCTTCGATCGCTGCCGGACCGAGGAGCCGGCGCTTCGCGCGATTGGAGCCGAGCAGTGGGTGGCCTGTCATCTCGAAGAGGGCGTTGCCGCGACGAGCGGCTAAAGCGTGATGAGATCAGGCTTGTTTGCTGCACCGAGGGTGCGCTCCCTCTCCCGCTTGCGGGAGAGGGTTGGGGAGAGGGTGTCTCCGCAATGGGACAGTCCCCTAGAGGAGAAAGCCCTCACCCGGCGCTGCGCCGACCTCTCCCGCGAGCGAGGTGAACGAGCCGCCCCGGAATCGATTCAACCTGAAGCCATTGCGCTTTGCGATCGACGAGCTAAAGCGCGCTCGACGCGACGGAAATTTGTATGCAAAAACAACCCCGTTCTACTGTGCATGGGGTTGTTTTTGCGTTTTTGATTTGGCCGGCCTCAACCCTGCCGGCGCAGGAAGCCCGTGATCGTGACCTTTTCCCAGATGCCGGCGGTGGCAAAGGGATCGGCGCGGTTGAAGGCCTCGACTTCGCCACGGCCGGACGCCTCGATCAGGAACAGGCTGCCGATCATGGTCGCGCCGTCGTCGGAAACGAGCGGCCCCGACATCACGATCTTGACGCCGAAGCGCGATGTGTCGCTCAGGAAAGCCTTGTGGGCGTCGTAATTGGCGAGCCGGGTCGGCAGCGCGCCGGAGCGGTCGACGGCGTGAATGGCGAACAGCATGGTGGTCTCCGTTTCTTGCTTCAGTTCTTGGGACGGCCGCGGCGGCGGCCGTCCGTGCTTGACGTGATCGGTTAGTCTACTTGGCGCCGAGCTTGCCCGCTTCCTCGAAGGTCGGGCAGGTCCGCTGCTCCAGCGGCACGTCGAACGGCCCAAAATTGTCCTTGGTGATGACCGTCGGCTTCAGCACGATCTCGCTGATGACCGGCTGGTTGCGCAAGGAGCGGATCGCCATCATGGTGCCGAGGCACCCTTGCGCAAATCCGTTATAGTCGCCGCTCGCGAGCAGCTTGCCGGATTTGATCGCGTCGATCGCTTCCTTGGTGCCATTGATGCCGATCACCTGGGCTTTGCGGTTGGCGCCGTCGAGCGCCTCGATCGCGCCAACCGCCATGGCGTCGTTGGCGGCGAGCACGCCGTCGATCTGCGAGTTCGACTGCATCAGGTTCTCCATCACCTGGAGCGCCTGCAGCCGCTGGTAATTGCCGGGCTGCGAGGCCAGGAGCTTGGCGCCCGGAGCCTCCTTCAGCGCAGCGTTGAAGCCCCGGACGCGGTCGACATTGGTCAGCGAGCCCTTGACGCCCTCGATGATGACGATGTTGCCCTTGCCGCCCAGCGTCTTGAGCAGGTAGCGCGCGGTCTCGAGCCCAAGGCTGTAATCGTCGGCGCCGACGAAGGAGAGGAACTTGCCGCCGGCGGAGCGGTCGGTGATGTTGACGACCGGGATTTTGGCCTCGTTGATCTTCTCGACCCCCGGCACCATCGCCTTGTAGTCGACCGGCGTGAAGACGATCGCGCTCGGCTTCTTCACCACGACGTCCTCGATCTGGCTGAGCTGCTCGGGGATGCTGTCGGGCTTGGTCGGGATGTACTGCAGCGTCTTCGCGTTCAGCGTCTTCGCCATGTTGTCGGCGCCGACCCGCACCGTCTGGAAAAACGGGTTGGTCTGGTTCTTGGTGAAGACGGCGATGGTCTCGCCGTCGGCGCGCGCCCCCGTAGTGAACGCAGCCGCCATCAGCAGCGGCAGCGTCAGATAGCCAAGTTTCAGTTTCATGTAGCCTCCATCCCTCATTTTGCTTGTTGGATTTCTAAAAGCTCATTGCGCGCGGCGGCGGGTCTTCATGTCGAGCCAGACCGCGAGAATGACGATGATGCCTGTCACCAGCGGCTGCCAGTTGGCGCTGACCGACAAGAGGTTCATGCCGTTCAGCACCAAGGTCAGGATTAGAGCGCCGATGAAGGTGCCGAACACGGTGCCGACGCCGCCGAACAGCGAGGTGCCGCCGATCAGCACCGCCGCAATCGCCGGCAGCGTCAGGCTTTCGCCAATGTCGGCCTCGGCCGAATTCAGCCGCGACAGGAAGATGATCGAGGCGAGCCCCGCCATGGTGCCGGAGACGGCATAGACCAGCAGCAGGCGGCGCGCGACGGGGATGCCGGAGAGGCGGGCCGCGACCGGATTGGCGCCGATCGCATAGATCTCCTGGCCCCAGATCGTCCGTTGCGCGAACAGCGTCCCGATTCCGAGGAACACCAGCAGCAGATAGACCGGGATCGGCAGGCCAAACAGATAGCCGCTGCCGATCTGGCGGAAGCCGGCCGGGAAGCCGTGAAGGGTCTCGCCCGCCATGTACCAATAGGTGAGGCCGTTCAGCACCCATAGCATGCCGTAGGTGGCGATGAAGGAGGGGATGCGGAGCGCGGTGACCATGACGCCGTTGAGGAGGCCAACGATGCCGCCGCAGGCAAGCCCGGTGAGGATGCCGAGCGTCGGCGAGCCGGTCTTGTGGATCACGGTACCGGCGATACAGGCAGACAACGCGACATTGGCGCCGACGGAGAGATCGAGGCCGGCGGTCAAGACCACCAGCGTCAGGCCGGAGGCGATGAAGAAGGTCAGGCTCGCCTGCCTCAGCACGTTGAGGATGTTGCCGAGGCTCAGGAAGGAATCGCTGAGCACGGCCAGTACCGCACAGATCAGCAGTGCCGCGAGCAGGCGATAGAACACCTGGATCGCGTCCTGCGACAGGAACGAGCGGGGCGGCGCGATGGCGTCTTTGGTGATGTCGGTCATGCGCGGCTCCTGAGGCCATCGAGGAACAGCGCGACGATGACGAGCACGCCGACGCTTGCGACCTGCACCGAGGACGGCAGTGAGATCAGGTTCAGCCCGTTGCGCAAGACGCCGACCGCGATGACGCCGAGCACGGTGCCGAGCAGCCAACCATTGCCGCGCTCGAACGACGTGCCGCCGACGGCAACGGCCGCGATGGCGTCGAATTCGAGGCCGAGCCCGGCGGTGGGATGGCCGGAATTCATCCGAGCGGTCATCAACAGGCCCGCGATTCCCGCCATGGCGCCGCCGATGGCATAGACTGCGATCAGCAGCTTGTTCGGCGAGAGTCCGGCATAGCGCAGCGCTTCGCGATTGCCCCCGAGTGCGAAGATGTAGGTGCCGAAGCGGGTGTGATAGAGCAGGCCGTGAAACGCAGCGTAGGTCACCAGCGCCATCATGATCGGCACGGGAATGCCGAGCAGCGTCGCCGAGTAGATGTCGCGCACGCTGTGGGGAATGCCGACCACGCTTTGGCCGTCGCTGACGATCAGCGACAGGCCCTGCGCCATGCCGAGCGTGCCCAGCGTCGCGACGAAGGGCGGGATGCCCAGGATCGCAACCAGCCAGCCGTTGACGATGCCGAATCCGGCGCCGACCAGCAGGCCGGCACCTAACCCCAGCAACATCGATTTCGTCGCGAGCGACACGATCGCGACGCAGAGCGAGGTCAGCGTCAGCACCGCGCCCATCGACAGGTCCAGCCCCTCGGTCATGATGATCAGTGTCATCGGCAGCGCGAGCATGGTCAGGATTGTCGACTGCACCAGCACGTTGGAGAGATTGGCGACCGACAGGAAGCCGGGCGCGATCGCGCTGAACAACGCGATCAGCAGCACCAGCACCATGGCAACGCCGGGAATGCGTTGCAGCGGATTGGGTTGCGAGACGACCGCGGCTTCACGCATGATGCATCCCCAGTCGCACGATGTTCTCCTCGGTCAGTTCGTTGCGTGTCAGGTGCCCGGCGATGCGCCCCTCGCGCATCACATAGGCGCGGTCGCAGACATGGCAGATCTCGACCTGTTCGGACGAAATCATGAGGGCCGCTGCGCCTTCGGCCACCAGTCGGTCGATCAGGGCGAAGATCTCCGACTTGGCGCCGATATCGATGCCGCGCGTCGGCTCGTCGAAGATGAACAGCTTCGAGCCGGCCGCCAGCCACTTGCCGATCACGACCTTCTGCTGGTTGCCGCCCGAGAGCAGGCCGACGGTCTGGCGCGCACTCGGTGTCGCGATCCTCAATTGCCGGATCAGGCTGTCGGAGGTGCGCTGCGCACTGCGCTGGTCGAACAGGCCGCTCGGGAACAGCTTTCGCAGCGCCGACACCACCAGATTGTCGCTGACTGACCGCAGCAGCGCGAGGCCCTCGCTCTTGCGGCTCTCCGGAATCAGCGCGATGCCGCGCCGGGCGGCAAGGTCAGGCTCGCCGGAGATGGTCTTGCCGTCGAAGACGATCTCGCCGGATGTCATGGGATCGGCGCCAAAGATGGCGCGGGCGACCTCGCTGCGGCCGGATCCGACGAGGCCGCACAGGCCGACGATCTCGCCCCGGCGCACCTCGATGTTGATGTCGGAGATGCCGGTCGGCGCGGTCAGGCCCTTGACCTCGAGCAGCACCTCGCCGGGCCTGTCGGCAAAGTTGCGCGGGTAGGTCAGGTCGACATTGCGGCCGACCATCATGCGGACCAGCTGGTCCGGTGTCACGTCGGCGGGGCGGACGCCATCGATGCGGCGGCCGTCGCGTAGCACGGTGATCCGGTCGCCGAGCGCGAACACTTCGGCCATGCGGTGCGAGATGTAGACGATCGAGACGCCGTCGGCCTTCAGCCGCGCGATCAGCGCAAACAGCAGCTCGGTCTCCCGGTCCGACAGCGCTGCGGTCGGCTCGTCCATCACGAGGATGCGGGCGTTCTGGCTGATCGCCTTGGCGATCTCGACCATCTGCTGCTGCGCGACGCCGAGCTTGTCGACGGTGGTGGAAGGATCGATGTCGAAACCGATGGTGCCGAGGACACGACGCGCGTCTGCCAGGATCTTGCGGCGGTCGATGGTGCCGGGAATGCGGCCCTTCGGCTCGCGGCCGAGGAAGATGTTCTGGGCGATATCGAGATAGGGGACCAGCGAGAATTCCTGGAAGATGACGGCAATGCCAAGCTTCTGCGCATCCGCGGTCGAGCTGATCTCGACCTTCTCGCCCTTGTAGAAGAATTCGCCGGCATCGGCGCAGTAGGCGCCGCACAGCACCTTCATCAGGCTCGACTTGCCGGCGCCGTTCTCGCCCAGCAGCATATGGACCTCGCCGGGATAGACAGTGAAGGACACGTCATCCAGCGCCTTGACACCTGGAAATTCCTTGCTGATGCCGCGCAGCTCCAAGAGCGGTGTGGGCGAGGAGGGCTCAACGGCCAATGCTGCGCTGCTCATGCCTGCGCTCCGCTGGCAAAGATCTTTCCGGGATTCATGAGACCGTTCGGGTCGAGCGCGGTCTTGACTTGCCGCATCACGTCGACGGCCTCGCCGAGCTCGTTGGTGAGATAATCGATCTTGCCGAGCCCGATGCCGTGCTCGCCGGTGCAGGTGCCGTCCATGGCGATGGCCCGCGCGACCATGCGGGCCTGGAGCGCCTTGGCGCCTTCGGTCTCTTGGGACTTTGCCGGATCGATCAGGATCAGCATGTGGAAATTGCCGTCGCCGACATGGCCGACGATCGGGGCTGTAAACCCATGCTCGTCCGCATCGCGCCGCGTCTCTATCAGGCATTCGGCCAGCCGCGAGATCGGCACGCAGACATCGGTGATCACCGCGCGTGCACCGGGTCGTAGGCCCAGGCCCGCATAGAGCGTGTTGTCGCGGGCGTGCCAGAGCCGGCTGCGGTCTTCCGGTGCCTTGGCCCAGGCGAAGCCATGGCCGCCATGGTCGGCCGCGATGGCCTGCGCGGCCTCGGCCTGCTCGGCGACCGAGGCCTCGGAGCCATGGAATTCGAAAAACAAGGTCGGGGCCTCGCGATAGCCGAGCTTGGCGTAGGCATTGATGCCGCGCATCATGACGTCGTCGAGCAACTCGATGCGCGCGACGGGGATTGCCGACTGGATCACGGAGATCGCGGTATCGACGGCGTTGTGCAGGCTATCGAAGCTGCACACCGCGGCCGAGATCGCCTGCGGCACGGGATGTACCTTCAGCGTGATCTCGGTGATCACGCCGAGCGTGCCTTCGGCGCCGACGAACATGCGCGTCAGATCATAGCCGGCCGCCGATTTCCGCGCGCGCTTGGCGGTGCGGATCACGCGCCCATCCGCGAGCACCACCTCCAGCGCCATGACATTGTCCTTCATGGTGCCGTAGCGCACCGCCATGGTGCCGGAAGCGCGCGTCGACGTCATGCCGCCGATCGAGGCGTCCGCGCCCGGGTCGATCGGAAAGAACAGCCCGGTCGCCCGCAGCTCCGCATTGAGCTGTTTTCGCGTTATGCCGGGCTGCACCACGACATCCATGTCGCTGTCGTGCACGGCAAGCACCTTGTTCATGCGCGCGAAATCGAAGCAGACGCCACCGGCGACCGCGGCCGCGTTGCCTTCGAGTGAGGTGCCGGCGCCGAACGGGACGATCGGCATCCCCGCGCTCGCGCAGAGTTTCACGATCTCGGCGACTTCCTGCGTCGTTTCGGGGAAGACGACGATGTCGGGCGGCAGACTACGGTAATGCGACTCGCTCTGCCCATGCTGATCGAGCACGCCGCGCGCGACGCTGGCGCGCGGGCCGATCATGCCGGTGAGGCGATCGGCCAATACTGCCGTGCGGACCCGCGGTCCCATCCTTGCTCCCTCTCTGCTCCGGTGGCGGACTCTTTGTCGGTCCGCTGCGTTGTCGTTCGGATTAGGCGGCTTGCGCGTTGCTCGCAACCTGCTTCAGGCCGAAATCATAGTTGAGATGAAAATATGCGCTGTCCACCATGCGACCATCCGGCGCACGGCCGGCAGGGCGGCGGACGAACTCGCGGATCAGGCTGTCTTTGACGCCGAACACCACGTCGCTGTCGAGATACTGGTCGCCGGCGACGAACACGTGCGTTACGAGCTTCTCGAAACCGGGCGACGAGATCATGAAGTGCACATGGGCGGGACGCCAGGGATGGCGGCCCTGGACCTCCAGCATCTCGCCGACCGGGCCGTCATGCGGGATCGGATAGGCAGCCGGCTTGATCGACCAGAAATGGAAGCGGCCGTTCTGGTCGGTGTGGAAGCGGGCACGCATCGCGAGATCGCCGATGGCGTCGAGCTGCTGCACGTCATAATAGCCGTCGTCGTCGGAATGCCAGACGTCGACCACGGCGCCTGCCAGCGGCTTTCCGTCCACGGTCGAGACCGAGCCGGTGACCAGCATCGGGTCGCCTTCCATCGGACCCGAGATATCGGCGCCGCTTTCCTTCTCCGGCGCGGCCTGGACGAAGAACGGCCCGAGCACCGTTGTCTCGGTCGCGCCCTCCGGCACCGGATGGTTGATGGCGTCGACCAGCATGGAGACGCCGAGCGTATCCGACAGCAGGATGAACTCCTGACGCTTGTCGTCGCACATGTGCCCGGTGCGGGTCAGGAAGTCGATGCCGTATTCCCATTCCTTCTGGGTCGGCCGCACCTCTCGGACGAAGGCATGAAGGTGACGGACCAGCGCCTCGCTGATTTGCTTGATGCGCGGATCGGTCGCGCCCGCGATCCGCTCCAGCACCGCGTCCGTGATCGTGTTCTCGTTGAAGTTACGCATGTGTGCCTCCGTTGATCACAGCTTCGGCTCGCCGAGGCCGGACAACCGTTCGAGATGCTTGACGGTCGCAATGAAGTCTGTCTCGCCGTCGCCCTGCGCGACCAACGAGCCATAGGTCTCGCGCACTTGCGCCGCGAGCTGCAGCGGCACGCCGACGGCGTGGCCGGCGCCGAGGATGAGGTCGAGATCCTTGGCCATCTGCTTGCAGGAGAAGGTGGAATCGAAATCGCGGTTGCGCAGCGGCGCGGTCTTGTACTTCACCATCGGCGAGGCGATCGCGCTGTCGTCGAGCACCTTCAAGATGTCTTGCCAGGCGATGCCGCCCTTGCGCGCCAGCGCCAGGCTCTCCGCCATCATCGCCGCGGAGACCGCGATCATCAAATTGACCGAGAGTTTTGCGTAGCGTGCTTCCTCGGCCGGCCCGAGATAGGTCTGCGCACGGGTGAAGGCCGCGAACAGCGGCTTTGCCTTGTCAAAGGCATCCTTCGGCCCCGAAACGAAGCAGGTCAGCGCGCCCGTGTGCACGATGCTGGCATTGCCGGAGACTGGCGAGCGAAGATAGGCAATGCCGCGCGCCTGCGCGGCGGCCGCAACCTCGGTAGAAGCCTCGACACTCACGGTGCTGGTCTCGATGAGAACAGCTCCGGACGCCATCGCGGCGATGAGGCCGGCAGGACCGAGCAGCGCGCCGCGCAAGGCGGCATCGTCGGGCAGGGACGTGACGACTGCGGTCTTGCCGCTCACGACCTCGGCCGGCGAAGCGGCAATCGCAATACCTTGCGCGTGTGCCTCGTTGATCCGCGCCGCGCTTTGATCGAACGCGGTGACGGCGTAACCAGCCTTGGCGACGAGCACCGACATCGGCAGGCCCATCTTGCCGATCCCGATGAAAGCGACATTCCTTGAAGCATCAGTCATTGTTCTTGTCCATTGGCGCCTTCAGGCGGCGCGTCCCTGTCGTTCGATGTCCTGCACCAGCCGCCGGCCGGATTGCGCCAGCAGCTCTTTCTTGCTCTCGAGCGCTTCGACCAGCAGCCGGCCGTTTCGCTTCTTCCAGGCGCCGCCGATCATGACAGCTTCGATATTGGCGAGGCTCGTCTGCATCACCACCGTCGCGACGGGATCGTGCACCGGGAAGAGGTTGAGATCGGAGGCGTTGATGATGACGAGGTCGGCGAGCTTGCCCGGCGTCAACGAACCGATCTGATTCTCGCGGCCGAGCATGCGGGCGCCTTCGGTCGTGATCCAGCGCAGCGCCTCGCGCACCGGAATCGTGGTCGTTGCCGGGATCATGCCGCTGGCCTTGCGCGTTTCCGCATTGTCGAGCGCCCGCTGCATCGACAGTGCGACGCGGGCGGCGGAGAAGAGGTCGCCGGCCAGCACGGATTCGAGATCAATGCCGATCGTCGGCCGCACGCCGCGCTTCAGCAACCGTCCGGTGATCGGAAAGCCATGGCCCTGGATCATCTCGTTCTCCGGCGTCACCGAGAAGGACACGCCGAGATCGACCATCCGGTCCAGCAGCTCGTCGGGCAGATCGTTGCCATGGACGATGTTGATGCCGGCGCCGACGAGGCCAGCCTCAATCAGCTTCTCCCAGCCACCAGGCGTCTTGGCGGGACCGCCGCCCTGATGCATAGAGGCGATCAATTTGAGCTCCCGTGCCAGGCGGAAATCATGCATGGCGACGTCGAGCGTCGAGTAATGCGGGCCGAGAATGGCGAGCCCGAGCGTGACGAGCCCGTCGCGGTCGGCGAGAGGGCCCGCCAGCAGCCGCTCCACCTCGCGGCGCGGATGCGGGATCCCCGAGAAATGCGGCTCGCCGGGCTTCGGCTCCGGTTTCGGCGAGCCATGAAAGAAGGCGGCGCGGATGCCGCTCTCGATCAGGCCACGAACCGCAGCGTCGGTGTGATCTGGCGTCGGATTGTTGTGGCACCAGTCGACGAGTGTCGTCGTGCCGCAGTTGATCTGGTTCAGCGCGCCGACCAGCGTCGCGATGTGGATGTCGTCGGACCTGAACACAGTCGCGAGGCCCGCATGCATGCGGCGGAAATATTCCAGCAGCGTCCAGTTCGCGGCATAGCCGCGTAAGCCCGTCTGCCAGGTATGCATATGCGCGTTGATCAGGCCGGGGATGACGATGCGTCCCGTGCCGTCAATGATCTCTGCCTCGCCGCTGCCGACGTCGATCGATGGCCGCACATCGGCGATTCGGTTGCCCTCGACCAGCACGTCGCCGGTCGAGAGGTCGCCGATCGCGTCATCCATGCTGATGACAGTGGCCGATTTGATCAGCGTGCGCCGCATCGCTTCACGCCGCCGGTTTGATAGCGCCCGGCGGCTCGCCGGCCCAGGCGCGCGCGATCAGGTCGCGGATGGCGCTCCGCTCGAGCGGACGCGGATTCCAATAGGCGTTGGTGACCGCGAGATCGGCCGCCTTGTCGATGCCGCTCTCGGGCATGCCGACGTCGCGCAGCGCAAGCTTTGCATCCAGCCGCTTCGCAAGGTCGTACAGTCCTTGGGAGGCATCGGCCGCGCCAATCGCGCGCGAGACGCGCGCCATCGCATCCGGCACCGCCGGTGCATTGTAGGCGAGCGCATGCGGCAGCACGATCGTGTGCGTCTCAGCGTGTGGCAGATCGAAGGTGCCGCCGAGCGTGTGGCAGAGCTTGTGATGCAGTGCCATGCCGACGGTGCCGAGGCAGACGCCGCACAGCCAGGCGCCGTAGAGCGCCTCGGTGCGGGCCTCGCGGTCGTCGCTCCTCGCGGCAATGGCGGGCAGGGCACGGGCCAGCGCGCGGATGCCTTCTTCCGCCATCAGCGACGTCACGGGATTGGTGTCGCGCGCGTAGAGCGCTTCCACCGCATGTGCGATCGCATTGATGCCTGAGGTCGCAGCTAAGCTCGCCGGCAGCGTCAGGGTCAGGTCGACATCGTAGATCACGGTCTCCGGCAGCACGGCGGCATCGCGCACCGTGGTCTTCAGGCCGTTCTCGGTCTGGCCGACGATCGGCGTCATCTCCGAGCCGGCATAGGTGGTGGGGATGCAGAGCTGGTTGACGCCGGTGCGCAAGGCGAGCGCCTTGCCAAGGCCCGTGGTCGATCCACCGCCGAGCGAGACGACGCAGTCGGCCTCGCATGCCTTCATGGCGGCGAGCGCGCGCTCCGTGACCTCGACCGGGGTATGCATGGTGGCGCCGGAAAACAGGCCCGCATAGAGCGGCCCGAGCGACGCACCGAGACTCTTGCCCTGCGTTTCCTGCTGCGGCGTCGTCAGCACCAGCGCGCGCTTGCCGCCGAGCCGCTCGACTTCAGCCTTGGCGGAGGCAAGCGTTCCGCTGCCGAACACAACACGGCAGGGTAGGTTTTCAAAGGTGAACGAACCGATCATGCGCCGGTCTCTTTGATGGGATAATCGACCTGGAAACGTCCGATCCGCAAGTCGCCCAGCGCCTCGCGAACGCGCAAATGTTCGGGGTGATTGGCGTAGGCGCTGAGCGCGGCCTCGTTGGTGAACTCGGAGAACAGGACGACGTCGCAGGCGTAATCGACCGCGCTGACATCCATGCCGACCTCGATATGGGTGAGGCCGTCGATCCGGCCGCGCAGGCCTTCGAACAGGGTCTTGACCTTGATCCGGGCGGCGGAGCGCTCCGCCGGGGTCTCCCCGCGCAGCCGCCACATCACGATGTGCCTGATCGGGCCCGACATTTCCCTGTTTCCTCGCCTGCTATCTTGCTTGTGTTGAGGCCATTTTGACTTGCGGGAGGCGGAAATAAAGGTCAATAGTCGTAACTCTCTTTTCCAAAAAGTGGAAAAATGGATCGCCTGGCGCAATTGGAGGTCTTTTCCAAGACGGCCGAGCTCGGCAGCCTGTCCAAGGCCGCCGAAGCGCTGCGCATGTCGAACGCGGCCGCGAGCCGCCATCTCAGCGCGCTCGAGGAGCGGCTCGCCGTCCGGCTGATCGAGCGCAACACCCGCCGCCTGTGGCTGACGGAGGCGGGGCAGGAGCTGCTGGAGCGTTCTAGCCGGGTCCTGAACGAACTGGCTGAGGCCGAGGACATCGTCAGCGATCGCGCGCTGTCGCCGCAGGGCACGCTGCGTGTCACGAGCTCGCTATCCTTTGCGGTGATCTATCTGGCGCCGATGCTACCGGCCTTCCGCGCGCGCTATCCGAAGCTCAACATGCAGATCACCACCGCCAACCGCTACCCGGATTTCATCGAGGCCGGCATCGACGTGGCGATCCGGACGCGCGAGCAGGAGCCGGATTCGAACATCATCGTCCGCCGCATCGGCCAGATGCGTCGCGTGCTCGCGGCCGCACCCTCCTATCTCGAAAGCTGTGGCGCGCCGGAGCAGCCCGCCGATCTCGCGCGTCACAACATGCTGGTCTACAATCTCGCCAACGATCCCTATTCGCTGCGCCTGCGCAAAGGCCATGGCGCGCAGACTGTCCGCATCACGCCGACGCTCGACAGCAATGACGGCCAGGTCATCCGCGGCGCCGCGCTGGCAGGTCTCGGCATCCTCATCCAGCCGCTCTACATCGTCCAAAGCGATATCGCAGCGGGCCGGCTCGTTCCGGTGCTGATGGACTGGGAGCTGCCACTGCTCACCATGAACATCGCCTATCAGAACCGCGCCGGGCTGCCGGCCAAGATCCGGGTGTTCTCGGACTTCCTGGTCAGCCACATCCGCGAGCATTCGGAGCCGGGGATCTGGATCGATACGGCGAAGTGAGCGGGAGCATCCATGTATCTCGGCATCGATCTCGGCACCTCCGCAGTCAAGACCGTTCTCGTCGACGGTGCGCAGCGCGTGATTGCAAGCGAGAGCCGGCCGCTCACGACCGTCTCGCCGCAATCAGGCTATTACGAGCAAGATCCCGCGCAGTGGATCGATGCGACCTTCGCCACGCTGGATGCCCTGAAGGCATCGCATGCCGGCGAGCTGGCGGCGGTCGAAGGCATTGGACTATCAGGCCAGATGCACGGTGCCACGCTGCTCGATGCGAGCTTAAGGCCCTTGCGGCCCTGCATCCTCTGGAACGACGGGCGCTCGGCCGCCGAATGCCTTATCCTGGAGCAGCGCTGGCCCGCCTTGCGCGCGACGTCGGGCAACAAAGCGATGCCGGGATTCACCGCGCCGAAGCTGCTCTGGATCGCGACGCACGAGCCTGACATCTTTGCGGCGATCAAGCTCGTTCTGCTTCCAAAGGCCTATTTGCGCCTGGTGCTGAGCGGCGAGGCCATCGAGGATGTCTCCGACGCATCGGGATCGCTGTGGCTCGACGCCGCGCGTCGGGACTGGTCGGATGCGGCATTGGCGGCGACCGGCCTGTCGCGCGATCACATGCCGCGTCTGGTCGAGGGATGCGCGCCCGCAACGACCCTGCGTGCCGAGCTCGCGCGGCGCTGGGGTATGACCCGGCAGCCGGTGATCGCGGGCGGAGCCGGCGACAATCCGGCCGGCGCCGCCGGCATCGGCGCGATCGGGCCGGGAACCGCGTTCATATCGCTGGGAACCTCCGGTGCCCTCATGGCACCAACCAGCAGAATCGCCGCTAACCCCGACCGCGCGGTGCACACATTCTGCCATGCCATTCCTGACATGTGGATTCAAGCTGGCGCGATCCTCTCGGCCGCCTCTTGCCTCGCCTGGATCGCGCGGCTGTTCGGCGTCGGCGAGGCCGAACTGTTGGCGCCGCTTGGAGCGCGCCCGCAGGCGCCGTCGCCTGTGAGCTTCCTGCCTTATCTCGCAGGCGAGCGGACGCCGCACGACGATCCCGCCGTGCGCGGCATGCTGGATGGTCTGAGCCATGGCACCGATCGAGGGACGATCGTGCAGGCGGTGCTCGAGGGCGTTGCCTTCGCGCTTGCCGATTGTCGCGACGCGCTCGCGGATGCCGGCATTGCGATTGCGGAAGCCGATGTCATTGGCGGTGGTTCGCGGTCCCCATTCTGGCTCTCGGTGCTGGCAAACGTGCTGAATGTTCCGGTCCATCGCTTCGTTGGAGGTGAGACCGGCGCCGCGTTCGGTGCGGCGAGATTGGGGCGGCTTGCTGTCACCGGTGAGGCAATCGCTGCCGTATGCACGCGGCCGCAGCGCATCGAGACGTTCGAGCCCGACGCTGAACTTGTCGATACCTATGCCGGGCGGCTTCCCGCGTGGCGCGAACTGTATCGGCCGCGCCACTAGCTGACCCAATCTGGATTTCCATACTTCGGTATACTCGCCTTCGGTATTGCCCTGCGTCACCCGCTTTTGTTTAATGACCAAACCGCGCTGGGCAAGAAACGAGACGCGGGTGGGAAACGCATTGTGCGCGGGAGGCACGATGAACGATCCGATCCTCGAGATGCGCGGGGTCTCAAAATCCTTCTTTGGCATCAAGGCGCTGCGGGCCGTCGATCTCACCGTCTATGCCGGCGAAATTCATGCCCTGATGGGCGAGAACGGCGCCGGCAAGTCGACGCTGATGAAGATCCTGTCCGGCGCCTACCGGCCGGATCCGGGCGGCGAGATCCGCATCGAGGGCCGGCCAGTGCGGATCGAAGGCCCGCTCGGCGGCCGCGCGGCGGGCATCTCCATCATCTACCAGGAGCTGTCGCTCGCTCCCAATCTCAGCGTTGCCGAGAATATCTATCTGGGACGGGAGATCTCGCGATCAGGTTTGCTGGCGCGCGGCGCCATGCGCGAGGGCGTCGGCCCGATCCTGAGACGGCTGGGTGCGGACTTCCTGCCATCGACGCTGGTGGCGCATCTGTCCATGGGCCAGCGGCAACTCGTCGAGATCGCGCGTGCGCTGCACGCGAGGTCAAAAATCTTGATCATGGATGAGCCGACCACCTCGTTGTCGGCCGCCGAGAGCGAGCGGCTGTTCGCGCTGATCCGCCAGCTTCGTTCCGAGGGGCTTGCCATCATCTACATCTCGCATCGCATGGACGAGGTCTACGCCCTCGGCGACCGCGTCACCGTGCTCCGCGACGGCAGGCTGGTCGGGTCGCTCGACAAGCCTGAGATTCGCGCCGACACCATCGTCCGGCTGATGGTCGGGCGTGACGTCTCGTCGTTTTACAAGAAGGATCACGATCCGGAGGCGGGACGGGGGCATCCGGTGCTTGCAGCGATCGACATGGCCGATGGCCAGCGCGTCAAGGGTTGCTCACTGACTGTGCATGCAGGTGAGGTCGTGGGGCTTGCGGGCCTGATCGGTGCCGGTCGCACTGAACTTGCGCATCTCATCATCGGTGCCGCACCGAGAACATCGGGCCGTCTCGAACTCGAGGGGCGTCCGATCGACATCCGCAGCCCCGGCGCGGCACTCGAGGCCGGCATCGCCTATCTGACCGAGGACAGGAAGGCACTCGGCCTGTTTCTCGACATGTCATGTCTGGACAACATCAATCTCGCGGTGCTCGCGCGCGATGCGAAGCTTGGCTGGTTTCTGGATCGCGACAAGGCGCGCGAGCGCGCCGACCGGGCTTTCGCGGGGCTCAGCATCCGCGCCGCCGATGTCGCCGTCCCCGCCGGTGGCCTATCCGGCGGCAACCAGCAGAAGGTGCTGCTGTCACGGCTTCTCGCCATTGCGCCGAAGGTTCTGATCCTCGACGAGCCGACGCGTGGCGTCGACGTCGGCGCCAAGTCCGAGATCTATTCGATCATCGACAATCTGGCCAAGGCCGGCACCGCGATCCTCGTCATCTCGTCCGACCTGCCCGAGATTATCGGCATCTGCGACCGCGTCATCGTGATGCGCGCCGGACACATCGCCGGTGAGATCAGGCGCGAAGCTGCGGCTCCCCTGAACCAGGAAGACATCATGACGCTCGCCACCGGGATGGAGCAACTCGATGCATGACGGCTCTCCGAAGGCGGACACTGCCACAGCTGCCGGCCTTGCGGCTGCGCAAGAGACGAAGCGTCAACGCATAAGGGTGCTGATCAGCGCGCTCGGCATGCTGCCAGTGCTGTTGATCCTGTGCGTCGGTTTCCATTTTCTGTCCGAGGGCCGCTTCTTCACCGGACAAAATCTCGGCATCGTGTTGCAGCAGGCCGCAGTGAATACAGTGCTCGCCGCGGGCATGACCTTCGTCATCCTCACCGGCGGCATCGACCTCTCGGTCGGCTCGATCCTGGCGGCCTCCGCGATGGCGGGGTTGACGCTCTCCAAGCTGCCGGAACTCGGGATGCTGTGGCTGCCGGCCGCGCTGCTCACCGGTCTTGGCTTCGGCGTTATCAATGGCTCGCTGATCGCGCTCCTGCGCCTGCCGCCTTTCATCGTCACGCTCGGCTCTCTCACCGCCGTACGCGGCCTGGCGCGACTGCTCGGGGCCGATACCACCGTGTTCAATCCGTCCATTCCTTATGCCTTCATCGGCAATGGCTCGCTGACGCTCGTCCCCGGCGTTGCCTCAATCCCGTGGCTCTCGGTGATCGCCTTGCTCGTCATCTTCGTCTCCTGGCTGGTGCTGCGCCGGACCGTGCTCGGCGTGCACATCTATGCGGTGGGCGGCAATGAGAGCGCGGCGCGGCTTGCCGGCATCAAGGTCTGGGCCGTGCTGATCTTCGTCTACGGCGTTTCCGGACTTTTCGCCGGACTCGGCGGCGCCATGCAGGCGGCGCGGCTCTATGCGGCCAATGGTCTCCAGCTCGGTCAATCTTACGAGCTCGACGCGATCACCGCCGTGATCCTCGGCGGGACCTCGTTCGTCGGCGGCATCGGCTCGATCTGGGGCACGCTGGTCGGCGCGCTGATCATCGCCGTGCTGTCGAACGGCCTCATCCTCATCGGTGTCTCCGACATCTGGCAATATGTGATCAAGGGCCTGGTGATCATCGGCGCCGTGGCGCTGGACCGTTACCGGCTGCAGGGGTCTGCCAGGACTTGAAGGGCTCGGCGCACACTTGGAGTGCGCATGGCGTGATGCGAGGTTCCGTTACGGCAACTGGTCTGCCGTGCCGGGGACGAAGACAGACCAGGGAGGAAGCCAATGTTGAAGACGATCATGCTCGCCGGCGCCGCGATGGCGCTTGCCTTAAGCACCGCGCCATCCTCTGCCAAGGAGCTCAAGTCGATCGGCGTCTCGCTGGGGTCGATGGGTAACCCGTTCTTCGTCGCGCTGTCGAAGGGCGCCGAGTTCGAGGCGAAGAAGACCAATCCCAATGTGAAGATCACGACGGTCGGCTTCGAATACGACCTCGGCAAGCAGGTCACCCAGATCGACAATTTCATTGCCGCCGGCGTCGATCTGATTCTGTTGAACCCCGGCGATCCCAAGGCGATCGGGCCGGCGATCAAGAAGGCGCAGGCGGCAGGCATCGTCGTCGTTGCAGTCGACACCGCAGCCGAAGGCGCCGACGCCACCGTGACCACGAACAACGTGCAGGCCGGCGAGATCTCCTGCCAGTACATCGTCGACAAATTGGGCGGCAAGGGCGACGTCATCATCGAGAACGGGCCGCAGGTCTCCGCCGTGATCGACCGTGTCGTCGGCTGCAAGAACGTCCTCTCAAAGAATGCCGGCATCAAGGTGTTATCCAGCGACCAGGACGGCAAGGGCTCGCGCGAAGGCGGCCTCACCGTCGCGCAGGGCTATCTGACCCGTTTCCCGAAGATCGACGCCGTCTTCGCCATCAACGATCCGCAGGCGATCGGCACTGATCTTGCCGCGCGCCAGCAGAACCGCAGCGGCATTGTCATCACCGCGGTCGACGGCGCACCGGATATCGAGGCCGCGCTGAAGGATCCGCAGTCCCCGCAGATCCAGGCGTCGGCTTCGCAGGACCCGTTCTTCATGGCGCGGCGGGCCGTGCAGGTCGGTGTCGGCATTCTCAATGGCCAGAAGCCGGCCTCGACCGTCGAGCTGTTGCCTTCGAAGCTCGTGACCCGGGACAACGTCGCCGAGTACAAGGGCTGGACGTCGGATCGTTCTCAGTAGAACACCGTCCCTGCCGGGTGCGCGCGACACACGAAACGACGGGCGGCGTCTTGACCCACGCGCCCGTATGCATAGCGCGTACACGCGCTGATCGGCCGTACGAGCGCGCGGGCCGCCCGAGTTCGACACGCTCGACGCTGATTAGTCAGGCTACTTGACGATATCGTCAGGCAGGCGCATCGCCCTCCCGGAATCGACTTGCCTGGGCTCGACTTCGTCGCGCTCGCCAAGGGAATGGGTTGCGTGGGGTGGCGCGTCACCGATGCCGGCGATGTCGACCGCATCTTGGCAGAAGCGTTGGCGTCGAGCGGTCCTGCGCTGGCCGAGATCGCAGTCGACGACGCCACGACGGACCTGTTCAATCCGCGCTAGCAGACGGCGGAGGGATTGGTTCGCGGAGCCAAAGCGGTCGATGGAAATTTGCTCGCGAAGGCATGGGCCTTGGGTTGAACGCGCGATCCGTCGATCACCTCGAGCCGGCCGCAGCGGTTCAGCGTGTGTAACTTCCGGCCGGGCCATGCCGGCCCGGGCTTAAGGGAATGGCGGACGATCTGCTTGAACGTCATCGGCGACAGTTCGACGATTTCCGCTAGCGCGAGCGCTGCGCCGTAACCGTCGGCACAATCCTGGACCGGGCGCCACAATTTGTTATCGATGGTGACGAAATTCCCGGCCGGTCGTGTGCTCGCACGATCGATCAGGACCGGATTGCTGGCATGGGGCAACCACGGGCCCAAGAGCCGCTCGGCGTAATAGATGGCCAGCGAATCCGAATAGCCGCCCGTTCCGTCGCGCCAGGCCCCAAACAGATAGTGCAGGCCGTTGTGCTGCGTGATCGTGACATCGGCGAGTTCGAGGCCGGAAAGCAGCGTCGCGTGCCGCTCCCATTTGTCCGGAAAACGAACGCATTTGTAGAGCGCGACGTCGCCGTGAACCGAGCTCTCCGGGATCATCCACAACGCGCCGTCACTCTCGATCAGAAACGGGTAGGAGAGGTGCCAGGGCTCCTCTAGCACCGGCACGACGTCTCCCACCGGGCCCGCATCGTTGAACTCGATCGCGGAAATGATCCCCTTTCCAATCTGGTGATCGAGATCTTCGAAGAAGACGAATGTCCGTCCCTGCCACGTGATGGGAAACGGATCGGCGTAGAAACGATGGCCGGGATCGGCAAGGACATTCCAGCCTGGTCCCGATAGATTTCCGGTCTGCCAGACACCTGCGCCGTCATTGAAGCGCCATCCGATATGCCAATGCGGGGCATAGCAGCAGAGCCGATAGATCTCCTTGGCGATCGATACGGCGAGGCCGCGCGCAACGTAGGCCGCCGGCTGCAGGCCGATGCGATTTCCGGCGGGGCGTGCCAGCTGCGGCACGATGCGCGGGCGTTCCGACAGGATTGCCGCCACCATGGTCAGGGTTCGCGCCATCACCGTTTCGAGCGCGCCGCTTAGGCCGGCCGCGATTTCTCCGGAGGGGTGGCCGCGATCGAGCACTGTATTGTCGACCTCGTTGACGATCTCGATCACCGGCAGGTCGCCGGCGAGAATGGCGGCGAGCGCTGCATTTTCGCCTGCGGCGCCGTTGAAGAGAGGGCGCAGATACAGCCGGGCAGAACAGTTGGGGTCGCGCGCGGCGCCCGTAAAATCGACGATCACGTCGGCCGTGCCGGCGCGAGCCTGCATCCGTTCCGGGATGATCTTCAGCTTGCCGGCGCCGCTGTGTTGGCCCCTGTGCAACACCATGCGTTCGAGTTCGAATAGCGCGTCGAGGCCCGTGGGGCGTGACTCTGTCGTTGCGGTCCAAGCGATTTGAAGCGGCACGTCCCGGCCGTCGATCGACAGCGTCTCGCGGTCCATCCACCGGCGCGCATGCTCACGTTCACAGCGAAACTCGATGATCATGTCGAGCCCATCTATTCCAGCGTGCCCCGTCAAATGACTTGGCTGAGAAGCCGAACGTATTCCTCCACCATGGCATCTACCGAATAACGCAGCCGCAGGCCTTTGGCGTTTTGTCGCAGTTCGTCGCTCAGGGTTTGATTCGTCAGAATTGTCGAAACGGCTGCCGACAGCTTCGCATGATCGGAGGCGTCGACGAAGAGTGCGGTCGGTTTTCCCTCAAAGGACAGCACCTCGCGCAATACGGGAAGATCGGTGACGACGGAGGGAACACCGGCGTTTGCAGCCTCGACCGCGGCCAAACCGAAGGTTTCGGCCTGTGTCGGGAATACGAACACGTCCAGACAGGCGAGGAAGTCCGCCATCCGGCGCGGCGGGATTTCGCCGAGCAGGTACAGCCTGTCCGATACTTTCAATTCGTCGGCGAGCTGCCTCAGCCGGGCCTCGTCGGCTCCCTGTCCGGCCAGTGCAAGGTGCCAGGATGGTTGATCCGGCAACAAGCGTATCGCCGCATCAAGCCGCTTGTGCGGATGCAGCCTCGCCGCGCAGCCGAGCAGGATGCGATCCGGCAGCAGGTTGAATGTCGCTCGCGCCGCGTCCTTCGACAAGGTGAGGGCCTTGTCGTCGAAGCCGTGCGGGACATGCACCATGCGTGACCGATACGCCGCGGGGTAGCGCGAATATTCGCGCTGCATGTCCTTCGAATTGAGCGTGATGCGATCGAAGAAGCCGAGCCTGCCCATGACGATGTCGGCCGTGCGGACGGGCCGGCTCATCGACAGCGCGGACGAAACCTGGTTGGCGATGACAGGCGCGCGGCAGACGAGGCGCGACACACCGGCGCCGATCACGTTGCCAAAATGCTGAAAGGTCAGAACGGCGTCGGGCTTGCTGGTCCTGATATGGCGGCCGAGCGTCCGCAGCATTCGCAGCAGTGCCAGCGGATCGCCCGGCCGGCTCGAGGCGCAGTAGAACGTATCGGGCGGCTCGTCGAACGAATCCGACTTGCGGAAGAAGAACAGATTGGTGACGCGATAGCCGCGCGCGGTAAGGCCGGCACCGAGCAGTCTGGAGATCTCCTGCGCGCCGGCGTTTTCGGCCTGGGTCTGGACGAGAAGGACGTGCAGCTTCCGTCCGTTGCCGTTGGACGGCGTGAGTGCTGTCGCAGTCGTCTCGCCCAACTCCTTGTTTGGCTGGTAATGGAGCACGGATCCCGACCCACGAAGTTTTCACCTTCTTGATCCCGTACCTACCATGCGAGCATCGCGCGGACACCGACTAGCAATAAACGGAGTTAATGCGCAGCCTGCCGGAACGGCATCCTTCGCGAGAGAATTCTGGCAGTTTCCAAAGGAAGTGAAGCGACCGCGTTAACCAATTGGTCATGGTCGTGCGAGGGTCGGGTAACCGCGGATTAACCATAGATATTTACGGTGGAGCTGGCCACTGAACAGTGTTCGCCAGTTGAATCCGAGTAGAGTCCATGACGTTCGGTCGCCGCGCAGACCCGACAAGTTCCGGATCGACCGGCGTTGCCGCGTCGTGGAGCCGGAATTCGTCGAGCGCTGGGGCTGCCGGTGCCGCTGCACGCTTTGGCGGTGTGTTCACTGCCGCCGGTGCGCTCTCCTTCCTTCGCGAAAACGCTCGGCGGATCTTGACGCTCGCGCTTGCGATCTTCGCGCTTGGCGCCGTCGTTCTCCTGGTGCTTCCGGTCCGGTTCGCAGCGACCGCACTGGTCGTCGTCGATCCCCGCGAGCAGCGCGTGACCACGGAGCAGGATGTTCTGCCGGGCATAGGGCAGGATAGCGCCGCGCTGCAAAGCCTGGTCGAAGTGGCGAAGTCCGACGGCTTTCTCGAGCCGCTGATCGAGCAGCTCAAGGTCCGCGATGACGAAGACATTTCCGGCGGCTACACCGCCCCCGCGCGCCTGCTCGAGCGCTTCCGCAACCGTCTCGACATTTCCCGTCGCGGGCTGACCTATGTCATCGCCATCCGCTTCACCTCGAACCGGCCGGAGCGGGCTGCCTACTATGCCAACGCCATTGCCGAGGCGTTCGTCGCCAGACAGAGCCGCATTCGCACCGAGGCGACCGACGAGGCTGCCGACTGGCTCGGCAGCCGGCTCAAAACACTGAGCGACCGGTTGAAGGCGTCCGAAGACGCCGTTGCCACATTCAAGCTCGAGCACAGGATCGTCAACGCCGGCAAGGACGCCACGACCCAGCAATTGCGGGTGACCGAGCTGTCGCAGCAGGTGGCCGCTGCGCGCGCGCGGACCGAGGAGGCCAAAGCCCGTTACGAGCAGGCGCAGCGCGACGTGAAGGCGAAGATCGAGGGCCCCGTCAAGCAGGATCTTTTGAGCGCGTTGCGCGCCCAGCGGTCGGCCCTCAATGATCAAATCGCGCAGAAGCGGGCGGTGCTCGGTGATCGCCATCCCGACCTCGTGATGTCGTACGGCCAGCTGAACGATCTGAACAGGCAGATCGAGATCGAGCGGACCAAGGGTATCGACACCGCGAAGTCGGAATATGAGGCGCAGCGCGATCAGCAGAAGGCTCTGGAAGACCAGATGAAGACGGCTGAATCGCAGCTCCTGGTCGACGGGCAGGCTCTGGTCCGGCTCCAGGAGCTACAGCGCGACGCCGAGGCCAACAGAAATATCTACGAGCAGTTCCTCTCGCGGTCCAAGACGACGAATGAACAGCGCCTGTTGCAGAGTTCTCAGACCAAGGTCGCCTCGCCCGCCATTCCGCCGCTTCGCTACACCCTTCCGCCGCTGTCTTTGCTGCTCGCTGCGCTCGCGATCGGTTCGCTGCTGACATCGACGGCGGTCGTGGCGGCAACGGGACGCAGATCGGACAAATCCGCTCCGGACGTTCGCGCCCCCGATCCGGCTCCGCGCCAGCCCGGGGCGTGGTCACGTCCGCCCGTGTGGGCCCGCGTTCCCGACCTGCCTCCTGGCGAGGTCCCGAGAAACATCTGGCAAAGCCCGGTGTCTGCGACGAGTGAACTCAATCTCGGTCCCCATCTGCGTCCGCTGCTCGACATGCTGGAGAAATTGCCGGAAGGCCGGGGCAAGGTTGCGCTTGTGATGTCGGTCGGGAAACGCGCCGGCGGCAACACGGTCGCGCGGTCGCTGAATCGGTGGGCGCTGAACGGGGGAAAGCTGAGCGTCCTGATCCGGGTCGAGCCGGATCTCGGTGGTGCCGCGACCAGCCTCGCCAAGTCGCCGACGGATGGCGCGACCGCGGCGGATTTTCGCAGCATCGACGAGCTTCTGAACGTCAGCAAGGGGCCCGAGTCGTCACCCGCCGACGACATCCGTTCGGAGTTCGATCTGATCGTCGTCCATGCCACCTCTCTGGCCTTGCAGCCGGAAGCGGCTGCTCTGGCCGCTCATGCTGATCTCGTCATCCTGGTCGCCCGCGAAGACGCAATCGATTCAGCCGCAATGCGCAGGGTGACGGCCGCGCTCTCACGCTTTGGTGGCGTGCCGACTGGGATCGTCGTCAATCGTGTGCCGGCAGACCCGTCGTCGGCTCAACGTCGGGGTGAAGCGCTCGGCCTGGCTGGTTGACGGTCGTTCGGCGCCGCGCGGCCGAGCCGTGCCTGCCGCGCTTGAACCGGAGCCTAGTCGCCCGCGTCGGCGCCGCCGACTGCATAGGTGCCGCGTTTCGATCCACCGAAGCGCAAGAGCACGAGAATTGAAGGATCAACCCCGGTTCGCCTGCGACAGAGAACGTTGAGCGCGATGGTCGCAAGCGCCAGCGACACCGTGGCGGAGATTGCTGCGCCAAGCACGCCGAGCCAGGGAATCAGCACGAGAAATCCGACCAGCCGCAACGCCACGTTCGCCGCGACGACGGGGACATAGATGCGCTCATGGCCGGTGAGCTGCAATATCGCCGCAGAGGGACCGCCCGCTGCCTGAAACGCCGTTCCGATCGCGAGCACGATCAGGACCCAATGCTGTGCGGCGAAGTGGGGTCCGAACAGGTTGAGAAGATGGGGGCCGCCAATCCAGATCAGGAAGAGCCCGCTGACCACGCAAAGCGCGGTCACTTCCGCCATCAGCTGCAACGTCCGCTCGAATTCCTGAAGGTTCTTGCTGAAGTGCAGCGAAGGAAGCCGGCGCGCCCCGAAACTGTACAGCGCGGCCGACAACATGGCGAAGATGTTGGCAAGGCGCGAGGCGGCGAAATAGATGCCGGCGGTCGCGGGATCCAGCATCCAGTAAACCAGAATGACGTCGAAATACTGGTTTGCGGCCTCGAGGACGGAGGCGATCCAGAAATGAAGCGCGCTCGATCTCCAGCGGCCCGTCTCGGACTGCGCCGCCGTGCCGCGGAGATCCGGCAGAGCTCGCGCGATCGAAACGACCTGCGCGGCCAGGCCAACCGACATCGCGATCGTCATCACCGCGAACAATTCGGCGGGGTCGAGTTGGCGATGGCCGAACATGATTGCGAGCAGAAACAGGACGACGCCGACCCGCCAGAAGAACTCCCTGTTTCCCTCCCCCATGAGGATGCTGACCAGCGAGCGCGCAACCTGGCTGCCGAGCATCACACCTGCATTCACGGCGGTGTAGGCGGACACGGCGAGGATCAGCAGCCACCAGTCGCCCTTCACGTTCGCCGCGATCGCGATTGCACCGATCACAACCAGCATCGCGACGGAGGAAAGCTTCAGGCTCGACAGCAGCACGCCCTTGGTGAGGTCGGGCCGATTTCCCACCTGATACTCGTTCAGGAAGCGTACGAGGAGCGATTCCTGGCCGACCAGGCCCACGACCGATGCGATCTGGGCGACTGAAAGCCAGGTCGCAAAGATGCCGAAGCCATCGGGCGACATCGTTCGTGCCGCAAGCGAGAACAATGCAAATGCAAGTGCGCCGCTACCAACCTTGAGAAGGATGGTTCCGACGACACCGCGCGTCACGTCGCGCCGCATGAACTGGATGATGGATTCGATCATGAACGTTAAGGAGCAACTCTCCCCGGAAGAGCTACGTGCCGATACCGGCGCCAGCCTAGCATGCCGAAAAACCGCGAGTGTTAATGAGCGGCCTCTAGGATCTTGCCGGCCACGACGACGTCGCGGCCAGGTCAGTTGCTTCACGGTGGTACATCGCCGTCTCCATTGTCCCACATAGAGCAAAGCCCGGCTCGGCCGAATGGCGGCATAGGGCCGCATCGACGGCCGAAGACAGCACGATCAGCCGTTTGAATGCGGAATGGCTCGCCGGAATGGCCGCCGATCTGCCCAAAACGCGGACTTTGCAGAGTCTCCTGAGCAAAGCTCGTGCCGGAACATCGCAGCTCCAGATCGGTCCTCCCTTCATTAACCTCGATCTGCGGAAATGATCGCGTTTGGCCCTGCGATGCGACATCAGGCGAGAGAATTGCAGATGGAGCCACGTTAACCGTGGGAGCCTGGATATGACGACGGACAGAACCGTGAGCGAGCCGATCGCCGCTGCCGGGGGCGTGAGGATCGCGACGGACATTGCGATCGTCGGCGGCGGCCTTGCGGGATCGCTGGCGGCAGCCGTTCTTGCGCGGGCAGGGCATCGCGTTGTTCTGGTGGATAAGCGCGCGGTCTATCCGGACGAATTCCGGGTCGAAAAGATCGGAGGCCACCAGCTGGAGGCGTTCCGCAGGCTGGGCTTCATCCGTGGTCTCGAAAGCGCCGCCTGTCCATACGATCGCGTGCTCAACATCAGGGAAGGCAAGGTGGTCGATGTCAGCGTCGGCCAGGCTTATGGCCTTCCCTATGCCGATCTCGTTGCCATGGCGCGCAGCCAGTTACCTGATCCATCCAGCCTGATCGTCGACGAGGTCACTGCGATCAGCTGTAGCGACGACGTCCAGCATCTCGAGCTTGCCTCCGGACGGCGCGTCACTGCGCGCCTCATCGTTCTGGCCACGGGCATGGCAGGAGTTCTCGGCTACAAACTCGGCATCAGGCGGCGCGTGCTGGCCGCGGGTCACTCGGTCTCGTTCGGCTTCACGATCGCCCGCCGTGATGGCGCGCCGTTCGATTTCAAGGCGCTGACCTGTTACGGCGAACGCACCGCTGATGGCGTCGACTACCTCAGCCTGTTTCCGATACGCGCGGGTATGAGGGCGAACCTCTTCATGTTCCGCGACCCGGCCGATCCGATCATGCGCGATCTGCGTCGCGAGACGGAAGCGACGGTACTGCGCCTTCTGCCGGGATTGCAGACTTATCTCGGCGATTTTCGCGTGGTCGACCGGATACGGAACTGGGTGATGGACCTCTCCGTCGTCGAGGGGCACCTTCAGCCTGGTGTCGTGCTCATCGGTGACGCGTTCCAGACCAACTGTCCTGCCGCCGGCACCGGCGTCGCGCGCCTGCTGGTGGACGTCGAGCGTCTTTGCACCGAATATGCGCCGCGGTGGCTCATGACTCCCGGCATGAGCCGGGAAAAGATCTCGGAATTCTACGCCGATCGCGACAAGATCGCGGCAGACCAGCAGTCACTGAAGATGGCGCGATTCCGCCAGGCCTTGACCTCGCGCGACGATATCGGCTGGGATGTACGGCGGCGGTTGCACTTTCTGCGACGGAGTATCACCCATCGGGTCGATCAAATGCGGCCAGGCTGGCTCGCGCATGTCCGCAGCGCACTTCGTGCGTGACTGCCGCGACCGTCGGCGCCTCGCGCTCGTTAGCGCGTCGGCGTTGAGGTGCGGGGCGGCAGGAGCCTGAACTCCGACATGCGCTTGACGGCCAGTTTGAGCCAGGGAGCCTGCTTCAGCGCGAACAACGCGACGGCGCCTGCGGTGCTGCCGGCCTGCGTGACCGCCCACATCGGCGATGGCTGCCCGCCGAACAGTTTCTTGTACGGCTCGTCACCTATGGTGAAGTCGAGCATCTGGTCCCCGCGCTCGATGCAATCCCTCGCCACCTGCTCGAACATCAGCGCCCCCAGGGACTGGCTCTTGTATCCCGCAATGTCGAACGCGCTCATGATGACATGGTAGGTGCCGCGGTGGCACAATCCCAGCACGGCGGCGATCACGTCGCCGTCCATCTTCATGGCATAGAGCCGCACAAAGGAGCCGAGGCCGCGAAGCGCCACCTCGGAATAGAAGTCGAAATATTCGGGGCGCTGGAGCAGGTCGCCGTCGCCTTGTGATTGAAATCGGGGACCGCGAAATTTCTTCATTACCTCCAGCGCGTCAAGCGTGGAGGCGCTGTCATTGCAGCACGAGAAGCTCAACGCGCCCTTTTTCTGGAGCTGACGATATTTCTTCGCGAGCTCCTTCTGATAAGAGCGATCCATCGCACTGGCCCGCCATTGCTCGAACGGCTCGACGAGGACGGTCGCGTAGGCATTGGTGTCCATCGAGACGCGGCGGGGTGCAGCCAGCAGGTTCTCGATCGGAAGCCGTCCGTCGGGAAGCTTGGTCATGCGGAGCAGGTCGAACGGGTGGAGGAGGCCTCTAAGCTCCGCGCATGCGCTCTCGTCCGCGAGCAGTTGGGAGAATACTGTCGGGCTGCAAACCGGCGCCAAATAGTCGGAGACGCGGAGGTCGGCGAATTCCACTGTCCGTATCGGACCACGCCGGATCCGCAGCAGGGGCAGCACCATTGCAAGGGCACGCGTCGTGCGGTGACGGACCACGACAATCAGAGGGGTTGACCCCGCATGAGACGCCAGCCTGGTGTAGAGGCTGTGCAGCCAGACTGGATGCTGGAACGCGGTGGCGGCGGAATTGTCGAACAGGTCTGCGTATTCCGGAGAGAGAAAGTCGAACGCCTGCTCGATGGCGATATCGAACGTGCTGCTGGATCTGTTCATGCGCAACCAAGGAAACCAGATAATTCGTGAAATTCGATCGAGCTCGATCCGCGCTTTATAGCAGGGTCGTTACGGGCGAGACACCGGCGGGGTGCGATTTGCATTAATGCGCCGCGCCCGGTCTCTTATCGTTACCAAATTCTTAAACTCCGGCATCGTGTGGGCTGGGAGCGCCGGAGATCGACCCGCGCTAGCAAATTATTAACCGCGCTTAAGGAAGGTCGGTTCATGGCCAGCCTGCAGACCGAGGTGGATTCCGGAGCTCTCGAGAGCGCGTTCTGGGAGACGCGCAGCGTTGGCGTTGAGAAGATTGCCAGAATTGCAATCAGCTGTTCGATCACCGTCAATGTGGTCGCGTCAATGGGCATCTTCAACGCCGCGCTCCTGCCGCCGGAGCTTAGCTTTGTGCAACAGGCCGTGGCGCTCCTGATGTGGGGCGTCCTCATCTACGCGAGCGCATTCGTGCGCCCGCGCCTGCGCTTGCAGTTCAATCCCGATTTGATCGCGCTGCTCGCATTCTACACCTTCGCCGTCATCTCCGTGTTCTGGTCGAGCCTGAGCGCGGCAGCGCTCATGAAGAGTGCGGCGCTTGCCATGACGACCTTCGGCGCATTCTGTCTCGTCACGCGCCTCGAGATGGACGAGATTGTGAAGGCCACGGCCCTTGGCCTGTTCATATTGGTCGCCGCATCGGCCTTCTGTGCGCTTGCCGTGCCCGATATTGGGATAGACCAAACCTGGATGCACAGCGGCCAATGGCAGGGCGTCTATGAATCGAAGCAGACGCTCGGCTTTGTCGGCGCGTATCTGATGTTTTTTGCCTGTTATCTTAAGATGAAGGGGCAGCGGTGGCCGACGTTCCTCGTCGTGTTCCTGCTGGCCTCAACCTGCGTCCTCGCGTCGGAATCGCGCGGTGCCGGCGCTGTTGCCCTGGCGGCCTGTGCACTGCTCGTGACCTCGATGTGGTCGGTCGGCTGCATGAGGGTCTATGCGGTCCTGCCGTTCGTCATGTGCATCCTGGCCGGGATCCTGTTTCTCTATTTTTACGTGACGGGCTATGACGCCATCCATGTCGGCGATGCGACCATCGATTTCACCGAGCGAACGTTCATCTGGCACTACGCCATCAGCCATTTCGACGATGCGCCGTTGCTCGGCTTCGGGATCAACGGCTTTTGGACGGTCCCGTCGATCTACGATTATTTCGAACAGAACCACGGCTGGGTGCTGGACAATTATCACAGCGGCTACATCGCGATCCTGATGGAAACAGGGTTTCTGGGATATGTGCTTTTCGCTGCGAGTGTTGTTCTGTTCTCGAGCAAGATTCTCGATCTGATTTCGACCAGATCCATCGATCGTTCGCACTGCGCTCTCATCATTGGATTTGTCGTGCTCAGCTTTCAGACCAATTTTACGGAGACGACATTCCTCCGTTCGACGATGTTCACGTCGGTGCTGCTCGTCTCGTTCTTCTTTGCGACGTGCAGGCCGATGCCACAGGCCGACTTCCAGTCCTTGCAAATGGACGCAAGATGACCGTCATGCGCGCTCGGCGGCCGGGGAGCGTCATGCTGGCGGCAACGGCACTCTTCGTTGCATCGCTCTTCTCCGACGCTCACGGAGCCGAGCGGGCCAATTCCCGCGACCTGCCGAAACTCGGGCGCGGCATCAATATTCTCGGCTACGATGGAATCTGGGAAGGCGGCCAGAACGCGCCGTTCCGTCTGGACAATTTGACGACGATCAAGAAGGCCGGGTTCTCGCACGTCAGGATCAATTTCTTCGGCTTCAAGTTCATGAGCCCGGAGAATGTTTTGGATGAGATCGTCCTGAGGCGGCTCGATGCCGTCATCGAGGAGGTCCTCGCGAGGGGCCTCATTCCTGTCGTCGACGAGCACGACACGCACATTTGCCAAAGCGACGTTGCCGGATGCACTGAGAAGCTCAAGTCGTTCTGGCGGCAGATATCCGAGCGCTATGCCGGGAAGTACCCCACGCTCGTCTTCGAGGTCCTGAATGAGCCTGGTGGGCACATGACGTCCGCCAGCTGGAATTCACTGCTCAACGAGTGTCTCGGCATCATCCGCCGCACCAACCCAGAGCGGCCGGTCATTGCCGCCGTTCTCAACACGGATGATATCCCTGTCGACGAGCTGGTTCTGCCGGCCGAGGACAGGAATCTCATCATCACCTTTCACTACTACGCGCCCATACGATTCACGCACCAAGGGGCGCCATGGTCTGCAACTTTCTCGAAAATCGGTCCCCTGGATTGGGGCACTCCGGATGACGAAGCGAAAGCCGCCGCCGATTTCAGGAAGATGAGTCTCTGGGCGGAGGGAGAGAAGCGCCCCATCTATCTCGGCGAGTTCGGGGTGTACGAGCGCGCTCCGTCCGACAGTCGTTTGCGATACCTCTCCTTCATGGCGAGAAGCGCCGACAGACTTGGCTGGTCATGGGCCTATTGGCAGTTCGACCATGATTTCGCGGCCTTCGACAGTGCACGTCAGGCCTGGAAGCCGGGCATCCTGCGCGCCTTGATCCCGCCGCCGCATTGAAGCGGCGGTCCGTTCGCAACGGCATCAGAAATTCGCAGCCATTGCAGCGAGGCGTTTAGAGGCCCGTTCTCGGGCGGCTTCAAGCGATTGCCGCGGCCCGATGGTCGGCCCGATCGCGACGAAACGGACATCATTGATGCCAATGAAGCGCAGGATTTCCCGCAAGTAGGGCGTCGCCATGTCGATACGGCCGCGGTTCATGCCGGTGGAAAAGTCGCTGCCGCTGGCGAAGACCACCAGTGTCGGCCGGTCCTTCAGCAGCGGGATATATCCCTGCGACGGATCGAAACGAAAGGTGAGCCCGGGCTGGACGATGATGTCGATGAACTGCTTCAGCTTGTAGGGGATGCCGAAGTTCCACATCGGCGTCGAGATCAACACGCGATCGGCGAGTGAAAAGCGCAGCGCCATGCGCTCGGCCTCGGCAAACCTATCGCGTTGAGGATCGTTGAAGCGATGGCCGTTCATGCGTGCGTATTTGGCTTCGAGGATGGGGCCAGCGAACTCAGGCATCTGCTCGCGCCAGAGATCCATGACGTCGATGTCCCAATCGGGATGGGCCTGACGAAAGTGCTCAATGAAGACTAGCGCGCCGGCACTCGATTCCGAGTCGGGGCGGGGCGAGCAGGAGAGGTGCAGGAGCTTCGGCACCGCGCGTCATCCCAGCGCCCTGATGACCGTATCCGCCCTGGTCACGACCGCGACGTTTTGCATGGCAAAATTGATCGAGGCGTTGTGCCAGTCGGCGTTCATGGTCGAGCAGCAATCCTCGGGCACGATCATGAAATAGCCCTTATCGGCGCCGGTGCGCGCGGTGTGTTCGACCGACATGTTGGTCCAGGCACCGGTATTGATGATCATGTCGCGCCCCGTCGCTTTCAAGATCGTCTCCAGCCGCGTGCCTTCCCACGCACTCATGCGCATCTTCTCGACGACGAAGTCGCCGGGCCGCGGCTCGAGACCCGATACCGGCGCCGCACCCCAGCTTCCGCGCACCATTGCCTTGCTGTCGACGAGGCCCTCGAACAACGGCGCATTCAACGTGACGCCGGGCGCGCCGGGTTCGACGATGAACCAGACATGGATGATGGCGACGCCGCGGGCACGCGCGGCCTCGGCGAGGCGGCGGACGTTGTCCACCACGTGCTGTTGCCGCGCATGTCCGGGGGCGCCGGATTCGGTGAAGGCGCCGCCGTCCATGATGACGTCGTTCTGGAGGTCCTGGATGATCATCGCGCAACGCTGGGGATCGAGCCGCATCTCGCCCTCGGCGAGGATGGGTGCCGCTGGCGCGGAGCTGGGCGCCGCGCCGCCGCCGCTTCGCCGGCCGCTCATATAGGGCTCGTGCCGCGGGCCGACCTTGGTCGGGATCGCGTAAACCGAATGGGTCGAGGTCAGATACAGCGTGCGGAAGTCGGGACCGCCCCAGGCGAGATTGGCGACGAGCTCGGGCACGCGGACCTTGCCGAGCAACTCACCGCGCGGCGAATAGACCCAGACCCCGCCGGGCGCGGTGACCCAGACATTGCCGTGCTGGTCGCACTTCATGCCGTCGGGCACGCCCGGCTCGAGCTCGGAGCGGATGCCGCTTGCGAACACGCGTGCGTTCGACAGCGAGCCGTCACTATCGACGTCAAAGACGCGGATCAGCGCCTGCACGGTGTCATTGACATAGAGCAGCTTCTCGTCCGGCGAGAAGCACAGTCCGTTCGGCTGATCGAACAGGTTGCGGTCGACGACGAGCTTCGGCTCGCCGCCGGGCACGACGCGATAGACGCCCTGAAAGCCGAGCTGGCGTGGCCGCTCGACGCCATAGACCGGCATGCGGCCATACCAGGGATCGGAGAAATAGATCGCGCCAGAAGAGTGGACGCAGACATCGTTCGGGCTATTGAGCTCCTGTCCCCCAAAGTGCGAAGCCAGCACCTCCCGCCGTCCGTCCGGCCGCTCGCGAACCAGCGACGATGTCGCGTGCTCGCAGACGATCAAATTGAGCTCGGCATCGAAGGTCATGCCGTTGCACTTGTTCGACGGACGCTTGACCTCCACGACACCACGCCGCACATCCCAGCGCCGTCGCACGTCGCCCGGCATATCCGAGAACAGGAGGTAGTGATCGACCGGGTGCCAGACCGGTCCTTCCGTGAAGTCGAAGCCGGTGCCGACTTGCGCGACGGGCGCGTACGGGTCGATCAGGGTCTCGAATTCGGAGCGCAAGGTGACGTGCGTCATCGGTCGATATCCTCAGGTCACGTCAAGCCGGGAACCAGTTGCGTTGGGGCAGGGACTGCACGATCGGTCCGGGGACCTGGTCGTGCAGCCGCCCGACGACATTGCCGCCTTCGATCTTGGCAGGGCGATCGTGCACCGGCAGCAGATAACGCGAATTGCTGAGCAGCTTCTTGATCGCCGCCTTTTCTGCGCGCTTGCTGGTACCGTGGTTGCCGGTGGTGCGCGGCTCCCAATCATGGATCTCGTTGAAGGGCGTGACGATCTGGTCGTTGAAGTCGTAGATCACGTCGCCACAAATGGTGGCGATGCCGTCGGCGGTATGAACGATGATGTTCATCGAGCCCTCGGTATGGGCGTTGGCGGCATCGCAATAGACGCCAGGCATCAGCTCGATCGGGCCGGTGACCTCGAGATCCAGAAAGCGCAGCGCGCTCTTGGTGTGCAGGCGGTCGATTAGGTGCTTGATGTCGGGTGCCGGATATTGCGGATGCATCAGGCCGGAGACGGAATATTCGAGCTCCCTGCGGTTGAGGACGACGGTCGTGTTCATCGGGAACAGATCGTCCTTACCGGCATGGTCGATGTGCAGATGCGTATGGCAGACGAAGCGGACGTCGCCCATGCGTACGCCGTGGCGGGCAAGCTGGTTCTCGATCATGTTTTCATGATATTGCAGGCCGCGCATGCCCAGCGTTTCCATGATCTGGTTGGAGCGATAGCCGGTGTCGACCACGACCGGATAGGGACCGCCGAGGATCAGGAAGCCCAGGGTGAGGACGCGGCGCGTGCGGCCGCAATCGCGGCCGAGCACCAGGAAGCTCGATTCCAGCTCGATGTCGCCATAGTCCAGGATCTTGATCTCCAGCGCCATTCGTTGCCCTCCCTCATCTGTTTCTTGTCTGTCAAAGCTGATAGATGCGCGCCGCAGTGGTCCTGAAAATCGCGTCCTGCTGCGCCGGTCTCAACGGCGCGGCCGCCGCGCGAAACGCATCGACGAGCTCGCGATAGCTGGTCCACAACTTCTCGATCGGGAAATTGGAGCCGAACAGGCAGCGCTCGGCGCCGAAGATCGCAACGGTATCGGCGAGCACGGCGGCGATGTGCGCGGGATCGTTGCGATGGATGAAGGTGCCGAGGCCGGAGAGCTTTGAGACCACGTTCGGGCAGGTCGCAAGGCGCGCCATGCCGGCGCGCCAGGCGGCGCGGCCTGCCGGCGAGAGGTCCTCCAGCATGCCGGCATGCTGGAGGACGAAGGTCACCTCTGGACAAGCTTCGGCCAGCTCCGCTGCCACTGGCATCTGCGGCGTGAACACCTGCAAATCAAAGCTCCAGCCATAGTCGGCGAGATGCGCGACGTTGCGGCGGACCACTGGATCGGCGCAGAGATCGGCGCGGGCCGCAAAGCGGTAAAGGGGGTTCTCGTGCCAGTGCAGCTGCATGCGCACGCCGCGCACGAGCGGATAGCGCTTGAGGCGATCTAGCTGGGGCCGGACGTCCTCGACGGCAAAATTGGCATAGGCGACGATCGCGTGCGGCCAGCCGTGTTCGTCGGCGGTCTGCTGCACCCAGGCGGCCTCGTCCTCGAAACGGTCGTTGGCCCAGTTGGTCTGCACATAGACCGAGCGGGTGACGCCGCTGCCCTTGAGGTCGTCGAGATACTCCTGGATCGGATAGTCGCGCCGGATCGGTTCATAGGGGCCGAAGATGCGCGGCTGCATGGGGCCGATCAGCCAGGGCAGGTCGGCCTGCCGCCAGATGTGATGATGGCCGTCGACAATATCGCTCACGCCGCTCTCCTTCGTCGCAATGCCAGAATGTGCGCGACGATCGACGCGCTCGAACCGCCATCGACGAGGTCGTCGACGAAGCGCTCGATGGCCATGAGCGCTTCCGTCTGCGGGCGGAAGGCCGGGCTCGTGGCAAGCGGCGTCAGCCAGCTCAAGCGCCAGGCCCGCCGCGACAATTTAGCGACGGCGTCGCGAAGTGCGTCACCTTCGCCGCGCTCGAGCCCGTCGGAGACGATCACTACGGCGGCGCCGCGCGCATAGCCGCCGAACCGTGGCACGGCGAGGAAGGCTTGCAGTGCGTCGCCGATGCGGGTGCCGCCGTCCCAATCGCTGACGAGGTGGGCGGCCGCGTTCAATGCCTGCTCGCGACGCTTCAGCCGCAACGGACGGGTGACGCGCGTCAGCCGCGTGCCGAAGGTGAAGACCTCGACATTGGGCGCCGCCTGCACCAGCGCATGCGCAAGCTTCATGTTCTCTTCGGTGCGGCTCTTCATCGAGCCGGAGACGTCGATCAGCAACAGTATTTTGCGTGGGCGCTGCCGCCGCTTCAGGTGACCGAGCCGCAAGATCTCGCCGTCGCTGCGGACAGTATCGCGCAACGTGCGGCGAAGGTCGGCAAACGGTCCGCGGCGAGTGCGCATGCGCCGGTGACCACGTCGTCGCGGCAGACGTCGCGGTGCTTCGCGCGCCAGGCGGCGTAGCGCGTCCATGGTCGGACTCACTCCAAAGCGGCGCTCGACCAGGGCCTCGGTCCGGGTCGCGGTGAGGCCGGACTCGCTCGCCTCGTCGGAGAGGAGGGGCTCCTCGTCGCCGCGGCCCTCTTCCTGGAGCCGGACCATCTCATCGTCCTCGCCCTCGTCATCGCGCGCAATCGTCTCGCTGCCGCGGAAGTGCAGATCGAACAGCCGGTCGAAGGTGGCACGACGTTCGGGCGGCGGAGCCAGCGTCGCCAGTGCAGCTTGTCGGATATCCTCGATGCTATCAGGGCCGAGCAGCTCGATAGCCGCCAGGAACGTCGTGGTCTGCTCCGGTGCCACGGCAAAGCCGTTCGCGCGCAGCAGCGGGACGAAGGCGACGAAGACGCGTGCGGCACGCGGAAGCTGCAGATCGGTGCTCATACGGTCGCCTCCGCGAGCATGGCGTCGAGCCGTGGCGAGATGAAATGCAGGTCTTCCTCGTCCTTCAGCGCGACGCCGATCGAGCGCTTGAACGCATCGGGCCAGCGGGCGCCGCCTTTGTGAAGTAACGTCGCGGCCTCGGCCCAGTCCACGGCTTCCGCGATCCCTGGGGCCTTGCTGAGCGGCTCGCGCCGCAGCCTTTCGACGGCTGCGACGACGGCGCGTGCCGTGGCCTCGGCAACGCTGGAAGCGCGCATCATGATGATGCGCGCTTCGCGCTCCGCGGTCGGATAGTCGATCCAGTGATAGACGCAGCGGCGGCGCAGGGCTTCGTGCAGGTCGCGGGTCCGGTTCGATGTCAGTACGACCACGGGGCGCTCCGCCGCGCGCACCGTGCCGCGCTCGGGAATCGAGATCTGGAAGTCGGAGAGGAATTCGAGCAGGAAGGCCTCGAACTCCTGATCGGCGCGGTCGATTTCGTCGATCAGCAGCACGGTGGAATCGGGAGCGCGGAGCGCCGCCAGCATCGGCCGCTCGATCAGGAACGTCTCGCCGTAGATGTCGATGCTCTCGTCGCCGGCCTGGCGGATCGCCAGCATCTGGCGCGGGTAGTTCCACTCATAGAGCGCGGCGGACGCGTCGATGCCCTCGTAGCATTGCAGGCGGATGAGGCGGCGGCCGAGCACGGCAGCGATCGCCTTTGCGGCCTCTGTCTTGCCGACGCCCGGCGCTCCTTCCAGCAGCAGCGGCTTGCCAAGGGCGAGCCCGAGATAGGCTGCGGTCGCCAGCCCCTCGTCGGCGAGGTAATAGGCCGCGCGCAGCGCCTTCTCCAGCGCCTCCGGGCTGTCGATGCCGACGATGTTGCTGCGAACCGCCACGACGATACCTCTAGCGCCGCACCTGCGGCCGTGCGCCGCCCTGAGCCTTGATCGCGCGCAGCACCTTCTCGGGTGTGATCGGCAGATCGTCGATGCGCACGCCGACTGCGTTGAAGATCGCATTCGCCACGGCCGGCAGTACCGGGTTGGCGCACATCTCGCCGGGGCCCTTGGCGCCGAAGGGACCATCGGGAGCAGGACGTTCCAGCACCGCGATATCGTGCGGGCAAATATCGCCGGGGCCTGGCATGAGATATTCGACGAAGTCGCGCGGGCCGTGAGCGGGATCGGGATAGTAAGGCTCGGGGGTCTCGTACAGCGCGTGGCTGACGCCCATCCAGGCGCCGCCGACCAGCTGCTGCTCGACAAGCCGTGGGTTGAGCGCGCGGCCGAGCTCATAGGCGGAGTCCATCCGGACCATCGCGACCTCGCCGGTCTCGTCGTCGACCTCGACCTCGGCGACGAGGCAGGCATGGGCGTAACACGTTGCCGGTGACATCTCTCCGGTTTCGGGGTCGACGTCGGACAGCGGGACCAGGAAGATGCCGCGACCCGAAATGGTCTTGCCCTGTTTGAACTGCGCGGCGATCGCGACATCCTTGGTCGAGATCGAGCGATGCGGCGCGCCTTTGACGTGGATGTTGCCGCGCCCGTCAGTCTCGAGGTCGGCCGCATTGACTTCCAACTCCTCGGCCGCCGCCTCCATCATCACGCCGCGCGCTTCGCGGGCGGCGGCCATCACGGCGTTGCCGACGCGATGCGTGCCGCGCGAGGCGAACGAGCCCATGCAATGCGGGCCGGTATCGGAGTCCGCCGTGTCGACATAGACGTCCTCGACAGGCACGCCGAGCGTCTCGGCGCAAATCTGCCGCGTCACCGATTTCATGCCCTGGCCGAGGTCGATCGACGACAAGGCCACCGTGAACTTGCCGCTGGGATTGGAATGCACCAGCGCCTGGCTGGGATCGCCGCCGAGGTTCATGCCGATGGGATAGTTGATCGATGCCATGCCGCGCCCGCGATGCCTGGTCATTAGCGCCTCCTGGTGCCGAAGACGGAGGAGAAGCGGGTGGCGCCGTGCGATGGCGCGGCCGGGCGCGGCGGAGGAGGTGGCGGTGCCGGCGGAGGTGGTTCGCGCGGTGGCTCTCTTGTCGCGGTCATGGGCGCGCGGTCATAGGTCGTGCGCTGCTGCGCGGGCGCGGCCGGCCGCGCGCGCGGCTCCGTCGGTGTCGGCGGGATCGCGGCGCGGCTGCCGCCGCCATCCTTGCGGGAGGAGGCGCGCCTGAACTCGTCGCGGATCGGCCATTTGGCCTTTTCGGCGGCGACCTGAACGCATTCGATCAGCGTCGTGTTCTTGGCCTCGCGCCGGTGCGCCTTCATGTCGCCGTCGCGATAGGCGTTCAGAATCCGGAACTCCATCGGATCCATGCTGACGAGGTTTGCGAGCTTGTCCATCTGGCATTCGATGGCAAAGTCCATCGCGGTGACGCCGAAGCCGCGCATAGCAGTCGCCGGCGTGCGGTTGGTGAAGACGCAGTAGACGTCGCCATAAACGTTCGGGATGGTGTAGGGGCCCGGCAGATGCGCCGCGCATTTCACCGCGGCGTAGCTTGAGAGGCGCGTATAGGCGCCGCTGTCGAAATAGGCACGGACCTTGCGCGCAACGATACGGCCGTCGCGCATCACCCCATCCTTGATGTAGATGCGCTCGGCGCCGCGGGGCGGGCCGTATTGCATCTCTTCCTCGCGACCGAACACGTAGCGCACGGGACGCCCGGTCAACATGGCGCCGAGGATCGCGAGTGGCTCGGTCAAGGTATCCACCTTGCCGCCGAAGCCGCCGCCGACGGTGCCGCCGATGAAGTGGAAGGTGTTGGACGGCACGTCCAAAATCTTGGCGCAGGTGTCGACCGAGAAGAACAGCGCTTGCGTCGACGTGTAGACGACGTAGCGGCCGTTGGTGTCGGGCGCCGCAATCGCGCCATTGGTCTCTGTCGGCGCGTGCTCGATCGGCGACATCTGGTAGCGCTGTTCGAGCACGTGGTCGGCGCTCGCGAGCGCCGCGTCGGCATCGCCGAACCGCAGACGCTGGTGATCGTAGACGTCGTGATAGATGAAGGCGTTCTTCGGATAGGTCTCGTTGACCACGGGGGCGCCGGGCTTCAGCGCATCCTCGACGTCGAACACGGTCGGCAGCGGTTCGTAGTCGATCCTGACCTTTGCGATGGCCTCAAAAGCCTCACGCTCGCTGTCGGCCACGATGGCAAGGATCGGCTCGCCCTTGTAGCGGACCTTGTCGACGGCCAGCGACGGCTCGTCGTCCTTGCCGAAATTGATCAGGCTCAGCAGCGTGTTGAGATTGACCGGAACGTCCGCACCGCGAATGATCCGGCGCACGCCGGCCGAGCGTTCTGCCTCCGTGGTATCGATGTGGCGCAGCCTCGCATGGGCCAGGGTCGAGCGAACGACCTTGAGGTGCAGCATGCCCTGGAGCTTATGATCGCCAAAATAGCTCGACGTGCCCGTGATGTGACCGAGCATGTCCTGGCGCTGTGTGCCCTTGCCGATCTCTTTGAGATTGTCGTCGCGCTCGTCGGCGAAGATGTCCTTGCGTAGTTCCAGCATGGTCTGACCTCAGGCGCTGGCCCGGCCGCCTGCGGCGACGAGGATGGCATTGATGATCGGCTCGTAGCCGGTGCAGCGGCAGATGTTGCCGGAGATCGCCTCGATCACGTCGGCCCGGCTCGGGGAGGGATTGCGGTCGAGCAGCGCCTTTGCGGCCATCAGCATGCCCGGCGTGCAATAGCCGCATTGGGCGGCAAAATTGTCGGCGAAGGCGCGCTGGAGCGGGTGCAGGTTCGGGCCCTGCCTGAGGCCGTCGAGCGTTTCGACGGAGCGGCCTGCGACGGTCTCGGCGAGCGTCAGACAGGAGAGGTGGAGTTCTCCGTCGATCAGCACGCTGCAGGTGCCGCAGCCACCCTGGCCGCAACCGAATTTCGGGGTCATGTCGCCGATCAGCTCGCGTAGGGCGACCAGCAGGTTGGTGCCGCCATCGACGAAGATGGCGACGTCGCGGCCGTTGTGACGAAATTGCAGAGGCGTCTTGGACATGATGATCCCTGTCTATTCCTGGCCGGACAGCAAACGGCGGAGATGGACGCCGACGATCTCGCGGCGATACCAGGCGCTGCCGAGCGCATTGTCGGCGGGCGATGTTCCCTCGACTGCGGCAGAGGCGGCAGCATTGATGTTCGCGGCATCGAGCGTGCGTCCTTCGAGGGCACGTTCCGCGGCCTTGGCGCGGATCTGGGTCGGCGCCATCGAACCGAGCGCAATGCGAGCACCGGCAATGCGCCCGCCGCTGACCGGCAGGTGTGCGGCCAGCGTGATGACCGAGCCGCCTTTCGGCTTGATCCGGGCAACCTTGCGGTAGCGAAAGGCCTCAGCGCTGGCCGGTCGGGTGCATGAGACCGAGAGCACCAGCGCGCCGGATTGCCGCTCGCGCGATTGCAGGAACTCCTCGATCGCGATGTCGCGGGCGCCGAAGCCGCCTTGCACTGCGATCGTGGCGTCGAGCGCCAGCAGCGCCACGGTGAAATCGCCATAGGGGTTTGGCGCGAACAGATTGCCGCCGACAGTGCCCATGTTGCGCACGGCAGGGCCTCCGATCGAACGGGCGGGCGCGTGCAGGAAAGCGAGGTCGCGCTCGCCGAGAATTCTCGCGAACGTGACGCCGGCGCCCAGCGTGATGCGCGGTCCGGACGCATCGATCCGGGTCAGCGTCTGGTCGCTGGCGCGGACGACGGTTGAAATCGAAACGTCGCCCTCGTTGAGCGCTCGCATCACCAGCGTGCCGCCGCCGAGATAGCGTGCGCTGCGATCTGAGGATATTGCCCCGGCCGCTTCGCCGGCGCTGGCAAAGGTTTTTACGGTCACAGCCATGGCTAGGCGGCCTCCTTCAGATGGCGGCGGATCGCCTCGAATCCCGCCTGGTAGATGTCTTCCGCGACCATGTGGGTGATGCGGTCCTTGTCCTCGGGCTTCGTGGTGAAGCGCGATTCCCAATGCCAGAAAGTGCGGTCGCCATCGGTCACCGGCAGCAGGCGGACATGGGCGACGTAATTGAACATCGGGATCGGGGTATCGAGCAGGCAATAGCTGAAGGTCTGTTCGAGGTCGGAAAGAGCCAGCAACTGTTCGCGCAGCTCGGAGCCGTCCTTGAGCTTGAAGCGCCTGACGCAGCCGATCTTGTCGGAAGTCTGAGCGCGTTCGATCGAGGAGGTCGCAACCGCCGGATGCCAGCGGTCGTGCCCGTTGAAATCGCGCAGCACGTTCCACACCGCATCGGTCGGTGCGCTTAGGATCGTGCTCTTGACGATATGCGGCACGGCTAACCTCCGAACACGCGCTTCAGGGCATCGAAGCCGCCCTGGAACACGCCGCCGCCGATGTTGCTGACGAGTTCGATCTCGCGCTCCGGCGCGCAGTCGAACTCGGCGGTCCATTCCATGAAGGTCTGGTCGCCGTCGGTGACGGGTGTCAGCCGCAAGGTTGCGACGTAGTTCTCGACACCCATTGGGGATTCCAGGATCGAGTAGGTGCAGAACATGTCGTAGTCGGAGAGGCCCAGCAGCTTCTCGCGGATGCGGTCGCCGTTGCGCAGGCGGAAATCCCTGACGCAGCCGATCTTGTCGGCGGGCTCGCCGCCCTCGATCCGGCTTTCGGCGATGGCCGGATGCCAGTTCGGCAGACCGTTGAAATCGCGCACCCGCGCCCAGACGCGGTCGTTGCGGGCGTTGACGACGGTTGAGACGTAGACGCGGGCCATGGTTCAGACCTTAGCTCTTCTTTCGCAGCCCGCGCTCGGCCGGTGGCTCGCCGCCTTCGGCCGCAGGCGGGGAGGTCGCCGGCTTGTCGCCGCCACCGCTCTTGCGCGCGGAATCCTTGATGCCCTGCATGTCGCGGGCCTCGCGGATCAGGCCCGGCATCTTCGCGAGACTGCCGCCCTCGACGCCGATGTCCGACAGGATCGAGTCGATCAGCGGCGCCTGGACGCGGTAGCGCAGCGCCGAATCGATCACCTCGTCGGTGGCGCTGCGGCCGCCATTGCCGTTTCCGTGTCCGTTGCCGTTGAGGCCGTCGACCTGGAGGATGCGGATGCCCTCGATCTTCTCCATGGGCTTGACGCTCTCACGCACGATGCCTTCGATGCGGTCGAGCAGCTTGCGGCGGAACAGCGAATAGCGCGCCTGATCGGTGAGCACGTTCTCGGCCTCGTTGAGCATGCGCTGCGCCTCGGCCTCGACCGCGGCGCGCACGCGCTCGGCTTCCGCGGCGATCCGCGTCTCCTCGGCCTGCTTCTCGGCGAGCAGCACTTCGACGGTCTTGCGGCGTTTTGCGATCTCGCTCTCGCGCGCGGTGACCACGCGCTCGGCGGCTTCAGTCGCCCGCATGCGCGCTTCCTCGGCGGCGGCGCGTGCCGCCGACTCCTCCAGCGACTTCTGATGGATGGCGATGGCCTTCTCCATCAGCACCGTCTCGACGTCCTTTTCGCGATTGACTTCGAGCTTGCGCAGCTCGCGCTCGCGGCCGATGCGGGCTTCGTCGAGGCCGCGATCCGACGCGATGCGTGCGCGCTCCACTTCCTCGCGGGAGGCGATTTCGGCTTCCTGCAAGGATTGCACGCGAGCGACCTCGAGCTGCTCGATGGCGCGCCGCCGCTCGATACGGGCGGCTTCCAGCGCCTGCTCGCGCGAGACGTCGGTGGTCTCGACCTCCTTGCGCGCGACGATCTCGGCCTGACGGACCTGGCGGTCGGCGTCGATCCGCTCGGACTTCTTGGTCGACAGCGCGATGACGCGGTCCTCATCGGCGATCTCGATCGCCTTCTTCTGCTCGATGTTGAGCACTTCGCGCTTCTTCGAGGAGTTGATGCGCTCGGCCTCGAGCGCCAGATCGACCGTGATACGTTGGCGCTCGATGGCGTCGCGCCGCTTCAGCTCGGCCGCTTCCAGCACGCCGGTCCGTTCGATCTCGAGCGCGCGGGTGTCGCGCTCGGCCTGGATCCGCTCGGCCGCAACCGCCTTCTCCTGGGCGATGCGGGCCGCCTCGATCGCCTCGCGCGAGGCGATATCGGCTTCTTCGACGGCGCGGTTGCGGGCGATCTCCAGCGAGCGCACGCGCTCCTCCTGCGCGATGCGCGTGGCCTCGGTCGTCTCGCGCGCGGCGATGCCGGCGACGTCCAGCGCCTGGTTGCGCTCGATCTCGAGTTGCCGCGTGTTCTGCTCGGCGGCGATGCGCTCGGCGGCGAGCGTCCGCTCGCGGGCGATGCGGGCGGCTTCGACCGCGCGCTGAGCCTCGATCTCGGCCTCCTGGATGGTTCGCACCTGCTGGATCTCGAGCGCGCGAGTGCGTTCGTCCGAGGAGATGCGCTCGACATTGACCGTCATGGTTTGGGCAATGCGGGCCTTCTCCGTTGCCTCGCGCGCAGCGATTTCGGCCTCGTCCACGGCGCGCGTGCGTTCGATCTCGCGGCGCCTCGTCTCTTCTTCGTTGGCAATGCGGGCGTCGGTGACGACTCGGTCCTGCTGGATCCGCGCCTTCTCGATCGCTTCGCGCGCGGCGATCTCGGCTTCCTCGACCGTGCGCATTCGCTCGATTTCGCGCTGGCGCACCTCGCGCTCCGAAGCGATGCGGCTGGTGTCGATCGAGCGCTGGTTGGCGATCCTTGTCTTCTCGATCTCCTCGCGTGCCAGCAGCTCCTTCTCCTCGATGGTGCGAGTCCGTTCGATCTCCTTCTGGCGGGTCTCGCGCTCGGAGGCGATGCGGGCCTCGGCGATCGCCTGGTCATTGGCGATACGGGCGCGCTCAATGGCCTCGCGGGCGGAAATCTGCGCCTGTTCCGCCTCGGTCTCGCGCAGCGCGCGTTCGCGGGCAACCTCCGTGCGCTGAAGGGCGCGGCGCATCTCGATGTCGCGCTCCTGCTCGAGGCGCGCGGTCTCGCTCTCGCGCTCGATCTCCAGCGCCTGCCGCTCGGCCTCCAGATTGCGGGAGCGGATCTTGATCATCGAGTCCTGCTCGATGTCGTTGCGTAGCTTTCGTTTCGCCTCGATATCCTCCATCAGGCGGGTCAGGCCTTCGGCGTCGAACCGGTTCGAGGGATTGAAGAACTCCAGGTCCGTCTGATCGAGATCGGTGATCGCGACCGATTCCAGCTCGAGGCCGTTCTGGGCGAGGGCCTCGGCTGCATTGGTCTTGACGCGTGCGACATAGTCGCCGCGCCGTTCGTGCATTTCCTCCATGGTCATTTCGGAGGCGACCGAGCGGATCGCGGAGATGAACTTGCCGGCCAGCAGGGCATGGAGCTGCTCGGGCTCCATAGTGCGGCGGCCGAGCGTCGCTGCCGCAATCGAGACCGCCTCGCGGGTCGGCTGCACCCGGACGTAGAAGTCGGCCTCGATGTCGACGCGCATACGGTCGCGGGTGATCACGGCGTCCTGCCTGGAGCGGACGATGCCCATCGGCAGCACGTTCATGTTGACAGGCGTGTAATCGTGGATGAACGGCAGCACGAAGGCGCCGCCGTTGATCACCACGCGTTCGCCGAGGAAGCCGGTGCGGACGAACGAAATCTCCTTGGAGGAGCGATGGTAAAGCCAGTTCACGATGTAAACGCCAACCACGATCACGACGATCGCGACGATCAGCCAGAGGATCAATTCACCGACCAGAATCCCCGACATCTTTCCCTCCCTCGTACCTTCGGCGTTACCGCGCGCCGATCGCCTTGAATTGACGCACCTGTTCCGTCAGCGCCCGCTCCACGGGCAGTCGCTCCATCGAGGAGGCGCCGTAGAAGCCGTGGCAATTGCGGGTGTTCTTCATGATGAAATCGGCGTCGGCGGGATCCGCGATCGGGCCGCCATGAGCCAGCACCAGGATGTCCGGATTGATGCTGAGCGCAGCGGACGCCCAGGTGTCGATCTGCGCCGGACAGTCCTTGAGCTTTGGCGCGGTCTGCGCACCGATGGAGCCGCCGGTCGTCAGGCCCATGTGACAGACGATGATGTCGGCGCCGGCGATCGCCATCGCGGCGGCCTCCTTCTCGCTGAACACATAGGGGGTGGTCAGCATGTCCTTGTCGTGCGCCTTGGCGATCATGTCGATCTCCAGCGCATAGGACATGCCGGTCTCTTCGAGATTGGCGCGGAACGTGCCGTCGATCAGGCCGACGGTCGGAAAGTTCTGGACGCCGGCAAACCCGAGCGCCTTCAACTGGTCGAGAAACACGTCCATGTCGCGGAATGGGTCGGTGCCGTTGACGCCCGCCAGCACCGGCGTTCTCGCCACCACCGGCAGCACTTCGTTTGCCATTTCCAGCACGATGGCGTTGGCATCGCCGTAAGCCATCAGACCCGCGAGCGAGCCACGGCCGGCCATCCGGTAGCGGCCGGAATTGTAGATGACGATGAGATCGACGCCGCCGGCTTCTTCGCACTTGGCTGACAGACCGGTGCCGGCGCCGCCGCCGACGATCGGCTCACCACGCCTTGCCATGTCGCGAAACGTCTTCAGGAGCGCTGCGCGTTCAAACCTAGCCATCGGTCACCTCGCTACTCTTCGGCGCGCCCCGGCGCGGCCGAACAGGGTCCGGAACGCACCGACTATGGCGGCGGCGAACTCGGGATCGTTGATGTTCTTCGGCGCGCGAATGAGCTGGCGATTGCCGGTCTGCCGCACAGTGCGCTCCAGCGTGCGGAACAGCGCGGCATCGGCGTCCGGATCCCAGAATGGCTGGCCGCGCGCATCGAGTGCGGACACGCCGCCCTCGGGCAGGAAGAAGCGCACGGGGCCGTCCATCTGGTTGAGCCGCTCGCCGATCCAGCGGCCCATTCGCTCATTCTCTTCGGCGGTGGTCCGCATCAACGTCACTTGCGGATTATGGACGTGAAACTTGCGGCCGCGGTAACGTTCGGGAATGGTCTCGGGCGCACCGAAATTGACCATGTCGAGCGCGCCGACCGAGCCGACATAGGGCAGGCGGCTGCGGATGATGGCGCCAAAGCGGTCTTCCGTCGCGGGAAACACGCCGCCCATGAGCAGATCGCAGATCTCGGTGGTTGTGAGGTCGATGACCCCGGCGAGCTGCCCGGAGTCGACGAGCTTCTCCATGGAACGACCGCCGACTCCGGTGGCATGGAAGACGAGACATTCGAAATCGTCGCGCAGCTCCGCTGCGATCCTCTGCACCGCGGGCGTGGTGACGCCGAACATGGTGATACCGACCGAGGGCAGGCCGCCGGTCTCGCGCGCCGTTGCGGCGCGCGCATCGAGCCGCGCCTTGACCATGCCGGCGAGCGCATTGGCACCGTTGGCCAGCACCGCGCGCGAGATCGAGTTCAGCCCCTGTACGTCGGTGACCGAGTACATCATCGTGATGTCAGCGGGGCCGACATAGGGCCCGACATCGCCCGAGGCGACGGAGGAAATGATCAGCTTGGGCACGCCGACGGGAAGCGCGCGCATGCCCGGGGCGACGAGCGACGCCGCGCCCGAGCCGCCGGCCGAGATCACGCCTGCGACATTGCCCTGGCGCCGCAGCCAGTTGGCAAACGCATCAGCCATCGCGGTCACGGCGGCCCCGCGATCGGGACCGAACACAGCGGAGCCGCCGCGACCGTGGTTGAGGGCGATCTCCTGCGCGGAGACATCGCACGACGAATGCTTGCCACTGGTCGAGACGTCGACCAGCCGCGTCCTCAGGCCGCTTTCCGCGATGATGTCGCGGATAAAGCGCAGCTCCTGGCCCTTGGTGTCGAGCGTGCCGACGACCAGCACGACGGGTGGACCGGCGGCCTGCGCCGCCAGCGGCTCGCGCTTGCGCCGCGCCGTCTCGTCAAGCCGCGTGATTTGCGTCGAGAGCGTGCGCGCTGCGGCCTCGATGCGGGCGATCGGCGCCGGTTGCGACCATCGGGTCGGGAGCGTCGGGTTGGAGATGTAGATGCGGATCGGTCCGTCGCGGCGTGGCGGCGGTGCCGGCTTCGTGTCGTCAGCGGATGCGGCGACGTCGATATCCGGCTCGAGCTCGGCGTGAAGCCCGACGCCGAGCAGGCGCTGCTGGAGCTCGCGGTCGGCGGCGAGGCGGGCGGAGTCGATGATGCGGTTGATGCGGCCGTTGACCATGATCGCGACGTTGCGCGAGATCGCGGTGGCGACGCCGATGTTCTGCTCGATCACGAGCACGGACATGTCGCCGTCCTCTCCAAGCCGCAGCAGCATCTCCTCGACCTGCGCCACGATGACGGGCGCGAGGCCTTCGGTTGGCTCGTCCATGATGAGGAGATGCGGATTGGTGAGCAGCGCGCGCGAGATCGCCAGCATCTGCTGTTCGCCGCCGGAGAGCTGGCCGCCGCCGTGATCCTTGCGTTCGGCGAGGCGCGGGAAGGTGTCATAGATGCGCTCGACGGTCCAGGCGCCAGGCCGCAGGCCGCCGGCGAGCCGCAAATGCTCGTCGACGCTGAGCGAGCGCCAGAGACGGCGTCCTTGCGGCACATAGCCGACGCCGACCCGGGCGATCTGCGCCGGTGCCCGCCGCGTGATGTCCTCGCCGCGGACGCGGATCGAGCCGCCGCTCACGCCCACCAGACCCATGATCGCCTTGCACAGCGTGGTCTTGCCCATGCCGTTGCGGCCGACGACGGAGAACACGCCGCTCTCCAGGGTGAGATCGACGCCTTGCAGGGCGTGCGAGTGGCCATAGTAGACGTCGAGGCCGCGGACCTCGAGCGCGGCCTTGCTGCGGCGGACCTCATTCATGGCCGCCTCCGAGATAGAGCTCCTGCACCTCGGGATCGGATTGGATCTCCTGCGGCAGGCCTTCCTTGAAGATGCGGCCGTTGTGCATCATCGTGACGCTTTCGACGACGCGCAGCGCCACATCCATGTCGTGCTCGATGATGATGTAGCCGATATGTGCCGGCAGTGAGGTCAGGATCTCGATCAGCTCGGCCCGTTCGGTCGGCGACAGGCCGGCCGCCGGCTCGTCGAACAGGACGAAGCGCGGCGCGCCCGCGAGCGCGAGCGCGATCTCGAGCTGGCGCTGCTGGCCGTGCGCGAGCTCGGCCACTCGCTGGTCCTTCACGGCGGCCAAATGGACGGCCTGCACGAGATTGTCCGCCGCATGCATCAGGGCATCGTTCTGTCCCGGACGCAGGAACGAGAAGCGTCCGCGCGAGACGCCGCGGCAAGCGAGATAGACATTGTCCTGCACGGTGAGGCCGGGGAACAGCGCCGAGATCTGATAGGTCCGCCGCAACCCGCGCCGGATGCGTTCATAGGGCGGGAAGTGCGTGACGTCCTCGCCGAAGAAGCGGATGGTGCCGGAGGAGGGCGGGAAGTCGCCGGTGATGCAATTGAACAGCGTGGTCTTGCCTGCGCCGTTCGAACCGAGTACCGCGCGCCGCTCGCCCGGACGCACGGTGATGGTGACGTCGGTCAGTGCTGCCAGCGCGCCGAACAGGCGCGTCACGCCGCGCAGCTCCAGCGCGGCGCCGGCACCGACGGCGGAGAGGCGCTGGGCGACGCTATCCATGGCGGCGGCCTCCACCGGAACGGTCGGCGCTGCGGCGCTGACGGTTGCGCCAGCGCTGCCATAGGCCGATGACGCCGTCCGAGGACCAAAATACGATGGCGAGGAAGCCGAGCCCGATCAGCAGGCGGAAGCGGTTGCCGTCGAGCCCAAGCCTGACCAGGAAGTCGAGTGCGAAGGTGCGTAGCAGCACGAAGATCAGCGCGCCGATGAAAGGCCCGATCGGGCGCGTGATGCCGCCGACGACGGCGATAATCAGCACGTCGATGCAGGCCCCGACGCTGACCGAGCCCGGCGAGATCTGGCGGTAGTTCCAGACCTGGAGCACGCCGGCCAGCGCGGCCACGAAGGAGGCGAAGGCGTAGGCCGCGACGCGGTGCGCATTGACGTTGAAGCCGAGCGCAGCCATGCGCCGCGGATTGTCACGCACGCCCTGAAGGGCAAGGCCGAAAGGAGCGCGGGAGAGATATTCGACCGCGAAATAGCAGAGCGCGGCGACCGCGAGCACGACGTAATAGAAGGGAATGTCGGCGCGCCAGTTCACGCCCCAGAAGTGCGGGGTGGCCACGGTGTTGATGCCGGTATGGCCGTTGAAGATCGCCCAGTTCTGGTTGGTGAAATAGTAGAAGGCCGCGCCGATCGCGAGCGTGATCATGATGGTATAGATGCCCTCGGTGCGGACCGCGAGCGCGCCGCCGAGCGTGCCGAAGGCGGTCGCCAGCGCAAGCGCCATCGGGACCGCGAGCCACCACGGCCAGCCTAGGCTGATATTGGCGTTGCCGCTGACGCCGAACACCGCGACCATGTAGGCCGCGAAGCCTGCGATGGTGAGCTGCATCAGGCTGACCATGCCGCCATAGCCGGCGAGGAACATCAGGCTCAGCGCCATGGTGCCGAGGATCAAGGTGGAGGCGAAAATCTCGATCAGGAAGAAGCCGCTCGCGATCAGCGGCATGATCAGGAGAATGATTGCCACGACCCAGGCGGCGGGATTGTTGATTTCGGGCCATGTCCGCGCAGCGCGCTGCGCAATGGTAGCGGGAGGAACGGCAACGCGGGCATCGTGGGCGAGCGACATCTCAGCGCCTCGCCAATAGGCCTTGCGGCCGGATGGCCAGCACCAGCACCATGATCAGGAAGGTCACGACGATGGCGTAGGTCGGGATGTAGACCGAGCCGAGCTGTTCGGCGAGGCCGATGATCAGCGCGCCGAGCGCGGCGCCGGGGATCGAGCCCATGCCGCCGACGATCACGACGACGAGGGAAGCCAGCAGGAAGCGGATGTCCTCGCCGGGCGACGATGACTGGAAGGTGCCGCCGACCACGCCGGCGATGCCGGCAAGTCCTGCGCCGAAGGCGAACACCAGCACGAAGACGAGCTGGATGCGCACGCCGGTCGCGGCAAGGATATCGCGATCATCGACGCCGGCGCGGATGATCATGCCGATCCGGGTGCGGTTGAGCACGAGCCACATCGCCACGCCGATGATCACGGAAGCGGCGAAGATCACGAGCCGCACCAGTGGATATCTGAGATAGACCGGCTCGCCCGAAGATTTGATCGCGGTGATCAGCGGCAGCTCCACCGGGCCGATCAGCCAATTCGGCGTCTGGATCTGATAGAAGTCGCCGCCGCAGGCCCACAGCATGAGGTCGGCGAATACGATCGAAAGCCCGATCGTCACCATGGTCTGCCTGAGATCCTGTCCCTCCATCCGGCGGAACACGATCACCTGGAGCAGGACGCCGACCAGGGCGGTCAGAATGAAGGCGACGATGAAGCTGAGGATCCAGGAGCCGGTCGAGGCGCTGATGGCGTAGCCGACATAGCCGCCGAACAGATAGAGCGAGCCGTGCGCGAGATTGACGTTGCGCATCAGGCCGAAGATCAGCGTGAAGCCGCTGGCGACGAGGAAGTAGAGCCCTCCGAGCGTGATGCCGTTGAAGACGGCGTTGAGGAAGACACGCTTGCGGCCGATGGCCTCTTCGAGGCCTGGCGGCCAGACCGCGAAGATCAGCCAGAGCCCGACGGCAATGGCAATGATTGCGATCAGCGCCCAGGCGGGATGGCGTTCGACAAAGCGGCTCATGTGCGCCGCCCGTTCGCCCAGGCGGCACGCCGAAGGCTCATCGAGTGTAGGTCAGACAGCCTCGCAGCGGCTGCGTACCTCGCCATGGGCGAACGTCCTCCCTGGACTCGCAATCCTCTAGCGGGATCGCGTTGCCCACATCCTAGCCGGGCTGCGAGGAGGACATTTGATCGTGAGTATCTTTTCGCGCAGCGATCAGGCGCGCAAAACCTTGGCCGCACGACGATAATCTGTAGGAGCCATCCCGACATTGGCGGCGAAGAAGCGGGTGAAGCCGCTTTGCGAGGAGAAGCCGAGATCGAAGCCGATATCGGCTATCGGCGCCTCGCTTGCCACCAGCGCTTCGAGCGCCTGTTCCATGATCAGCGTGTTGAGATAGAGGTTCGGCGTGACGCCCGTCTGGACCCGGAACAGCCGGTAGAAATGCGGCCGAGACAGACCGGATTCCCGCGCAATCGTATCGAGCTCCATCTCGGCCCCGGGACTCTCCGACATCAGCCTGATGCATTTGCGCACACGGAAGTCGGTCACGGCGCCATTGGCGCGCGGATCGCGCGCGATCTCAGCTTGCTGCCAGCTTTCGTCGTAGCAGATGTCGATCAGCCGCCGCAGCTCGGAATCGAGGCTGGAAAGCGATGGTGCGCCGCACACGAGCGCGGCGGTCCGCCTGATGTGCTTATCGAGTGCCGGCGTGCGCCTGAATTGGGTGCGGCCGAAACGCATGCGATCGGAGCCGGATGCATCCGGCGCAAACCATTCGGCATTGACGTACAGCACGAAGAAGATCGCGCCGCCGTCGAGATCGGCCGGCAGGAAATTATGCGGCTCCCATGGATTGACGGCGACCACGGAGGATTCGGTGAGATCATAATGCCCGTTGGAGACATCGATGCATGCCGGCATGCCGCCGACATGGAAGATCAGATGACCTTCACGATGGGCGTGAATATTGAAAGGGCGGTTCAACTGATAAACCGTCGCCCGGCCGAACCGGCCGTGGAAGACGGCGAGCGCACGGCTCATGCCTTCCCCTCCCGAATGTTCTTGTCTTTTCGGCCAGCGTTCAACAACGCCGACGAGATTGCAAGAGCGGAGAGCGACCGCGTCAGCAAGTGGCTCTCCGCCTGCGCAGGCGTGATGCGTCAGTACTTCTTACATTCCGGTACTGTGCGGCCCGGCAACCCGATCTTGGAGAACACGGCCGGATCATAGCCGAGCGTCTGGTTCACGTTCGGGATCACCTTCACGACCTTGCTGAACAGCGCGCCCTTGCCGTCATCGACGACTTCGGTGACGAAGTTGGTGCCGATCGCCTGGCGGTTGGCGTCGAGCTTGATCTTGCCGTTCGGCGCATCGAGCTCGATCTTCGCCAGTGCTTCCTTGAATTTCGCCTGGTTGTTGGAGAGGTCGCCATTGACCTGACGCAGTGCGAGGATCAGCGCCATGGTTGAACCATAGTAGTTGGTCGCGAGCAGCGACGGGCTTGGGAAGCGCTTGTTGGGCGGGAAAGCGTCCTGATAGGCCTTCACGAACTTCTGCCAGCCCGGATCCTCCCAGGTATCGGCCTGACCGCTCGCCGCGATGGTGCCGATCAGCGCGTTCTTGGCGTTGCCCTTCGACGACAGGATGGTCTGGTCGATCATGATGGAACCGCCCATCAGATGCGCCTTGCCGCCGGCTTGCTGATACTGGTTGAGGAAGTTGACGGCATCCGCGCCGCCGAGCCCGAGATAGATGGCGTCGACGTCGTCGGGCAGGGCGGCGATGACGGAGGCGAAATCCTTCGTTCCGAGCGGCACCCATTGCCGGTTGGTCACCTGTCCGCCCATGCCGCAGAACTCGAGCACCAGCCCGAACACCTGGGTGTAGATAAAGGAGTAGTCCTCGCCGACGGTTGCGATCTTGCGATACTTCTTTTCCTCATAGGCGTATTTGCCGAGGCCGACCTGCCACTGCGCGCCGTCCATGTTGTAGCGGAAGAAGTTCGGGGCCGGATCGACATAAGTCGTTTCCTGGGCGCCGGAGGCCGCATTGATGAAGGTCAGCTCTGGGTGAGTCTTCGCAAAGTTCTTGACCGCGATGCCCTCGTCACCGGAGAGCGGCGACAGCAGGATCTGCACCTTGTCTTGCTCGATCAGCTTGCGCACGGCGCGCACGGCGGAGTCCGGCGTTGCGTCGGTGGAAGCGACGATGAATTCGAGTTCCTTGTCGCCGACCTTCTTGCCGAGCACGTTGAGGGCGGTCTGATGGCCGCGCATGCCGTCCTCGCCGAGCACCGTGTAGGTGCCTTCGAGCGTTGCGGTCACCCCCACCTTGATCTTTTCCTGCGCGATCGCGGCGCCTGAAAGAAACAGGCTGCTCAGCGCCAGCAGCCCCACACTGCATTTCGACATTGTGCTCCTCCCTGTGTCGTCGATTTGTCGCCGCGCCGGACTGGCGCTGCGCCCGCAGCTCGAAGGGCTCGCGGATTTGACGGGGAGGCTAGCCGAAGTCGCATGCGGTGCATGCGTGGACGCCGCGTTCGGCTTGACGGGCAGTCTCATTTTGGATGTTGCGGCGCAAATGGTTTCGCGGTGCAACAGGTCTGGGATGCGGGGTCATCCCGCGAGGAATCCCCCGTCGACCGCGACCACGGTGCCGGTCGCATATTGCGAAGCCGGCATGCACAGAAAGGCGACGGCCCCGGCGATGTCCTCCGGCTGTCCCCAGCGCTTGAACGCGGTCCGGTCGGCAATGCGCTGATAATGGGCACGGTCGGTGCGGCCGGCGGCGTTGATCGCCGTTTCGATATAGCCGGGTGCCACCGCATTGACGCGGATGCCTTCGTCGGCCCACTTCAAAGCCAGCGCCTTGGTCAGCATCACGACGCCGCCCTTGCTGGCGCAATAGGCGGGAATCCGTGGCAGCGCCAACGTCGCGTTCATCGAGGCGATGTTGACGATCGAGCCCTTCGTCTCCACGAGCCGCGGGTGGAACGCCATGCAGGTCCGGAACGTGCCGGTGAGATTGACGTCGAGCACCTTCATGAAGGTCTCGATCTCGAATTCCTTGTCGCGCGCGAGAATGCCGGCGCAGTTGACTAGCGCGTCGACGCGCGTGTGCTGCCGCGCGAAGGACGTGACGGCGGCATCATCGGTGACATCGAGCGTTGCGAGCGTGAGGCCGGTGCGTGGCTTGAGCAGGGTGCGGGCAAGATCGGCCTCGTTCGCGCCGGTTGCGGTCACCGTCGCGCCGAGGTCGCAAAACTGGTTGCTGATCGCCGCGCCAATATCGCCGGCGCCGCCGATTACGACGGCATGAAAGCCGGTTGCGAGGGAGAAATTCGAATTCATCGGGAGTGTCTCACTTCAGCGATTTCGGAGGCGGAGCTGTCGATTCGCGGACCACCAGCGAGAAGTCGATTTCGCGATGCATGATGGTCTGCTCGCCGGCGAGGCTGCGCACCAGATATTCTCCGGCGCGCTGCCAGGTTTCTGCGGTCGGGACGTGGATCGTGGTCAGGCTCGGCCGCAAATGGCGACTCCAGTCGAGGTCGTCGAAGCCGACCACCGAAAGATCGCGCGGCACGGAGAACCCGTCGCGCTCCGCCTCGAGCAACACGCCATAGGCGATGACGTCGTTGCCGCACACCACGGCCGTCGGACGGTCTTTGAGGTTGAGGAGATAGCGCGCCGCCTCGCGTGCGTCGTCCAGCGTATAGGGCACCTCGACATGCCATTGCGGCGGAAGCTCGAGCCCGTTCTCGGCCAGCGCACGGCGAAAGCCGGCGACGCGGGCGCTGGCGCGGTCGTTGTTGCGCTGGAGGGCCGAGACGATCCCGATGCGGCGATGGCCGAGCTCGATGACGTGAGCGGCGGCGCGATGGGCGGCTGCCTCATTATCCGTACCGACGCAAGGGTAGGGCCGGTCGGGCTGATAGATGCCGACATTGATGAACGGCACCGCGTTGTCGGCCAGCAGCTTGCGCAATCCGTCGTGATGGCAATCGCCGCGCAGCACGAGGCCGTCGACACCGCGGCTGATCAGGTTGCGCGCCTGCTGCAATTCGACATCGAGATCATATCCGCTCGTGGTGAGAAACAGCATGTACCCGACCGAGGAGAGGTATTGCTGGAGCGAGGCGATGCCGCGCGCGAACATCGTGTTGTCGATCGTCGGCACGATCGCGCCGAGGGTGCGCGAGCGCCGCGACGACAGGATGCGCGCCGGCGCATGCGGGATGTAACCGAGCGCGTCGATGGCCTGTTCAATGCGCGCGCGCAGGGATGGGCTCACCGCATCGGGATTGTTGAGAGCGCGCGAGACCGACGCCGTCGACACGCCGGCGCGGGCCGCCACGGCGCGGATGCCCTGTTTCACGGACTTGGCGTTGGTCAGTCTCATGAATGTAACGTTACATCCTGCATGGTGAGCCGTGAAGTCACGAAGATGATGCAAATCTGCCGCAGATTGTGACGCCTGTCCATCGCTTGACACCGTGGATGTGAGGTCTAGATTGTAACCGTTTTCAAGTGGTGCTCAAACGTGTTCAAAAAGGTCCGCCAGCTTAAGGCGGCCAGCCGGGAGGAGAGTTCGATGAAGGCTAGGATGCTCGCGACCCATGTCGCGTTGCCCGTTCTCGCGATTGCGGCGGCCAGTGCGCAGGCGCACGCGGCCGATTTCGACTGGATGAAGTTCAAGGGCAAGACCGTCACCTTTCTCGCCAACAACAATCCGGTCGCGCAGGCGCTGCTGACCTACAAGGCCGATTTCGAGAAGCTGACCGGCATGACCCTGAAGGTCGACGGCTATCAGGAGCAGCAGATGCGCCAGCGCCTGGTCACCGTCATGAACGCGAACAGCGACGAGGTCGATGTGTTCATGACGCTGCCCTCGCGCGAGGGCGAGCAGTTCGCCGCCGCCGGCTGGTACGGCGATCTCACCGCGATGGCCAAGAACGAGGTGGCCAAGGAATACGATCCGGCAGGGCTGAGCCAGGCGCTGCTGAAGGCTGCGACATTCGGTGGCAAGCTGACCAGCATGCCGATGAACATCGAGGGGCCGATCTTCTATTACCGCACCGATATCTTCAAGAAATGCGGTCTCGAGGCGCCCAAGACCATCAAGGAGGTCGAAGCAGCCGCCGCGAAGATCAAGACCTGCGACAGTGCGGTGACGCCGTTCGTCTCGCGCGGTCTCAAGCCCGCGATCGCCTACACCTTCAGCAACATGCTGCACAATATCGGCGGCAGCTACATTGCCGGCGGCAAGTCCAACCTCTGCTCGGCCAAGGGCAAGGAGGCGCTCGACACCTATAGCCGGCTGCTGCGCGATTTCGGACCGCCCGGCGTCGTCAACTACAGCTTCCAGCAGATTTCCGCGCTCTATCGCGGCGGGCGCGCCGCGATGGCGTTCGAATCCTCGAATGAATTGCGCACGGTGATGGACGGCGGTGCGCGGTTGAAGGACACGGGCCTGTTGCCGTTCCCGGCGGGCGAGGCCGGCCAGGTGCCGACCACGATCGGCTGGGGCATGGCGGTGTCCTCGCATAGCAAGCAGCCGGAGGCGGCCTGGTACTTCGTGCAATGGGCGACCAGCCCCGAGGTGCAGAAGAAGATGGCGCTCCAGGGCATTGCCCCGCCGCGTCCGTCGGTCGCCAAGGATCCCGACTATCGCAAGTGGATCGACGAGGAGCCGGTCCGCAAGGAATGGCAGGCCGCGCTCGACGTGCTCGCCACCAAGGGCTCGTCCGAGGTCGGCTATCCCATCGTGGCCAACCCGGAATCGCGCGAGTTCATCGGTCAGGCGGTGCAGGATCTGATCCTGAAGCAGAAGCCGATCGATCAGGCCTGCGCAGATGCCGACAAGGCGTTGGATGCGCTGATCGCCCAGAAGTAATCGCTTGCTGCCGGCAGGCTTGCCTGCCGGCACCTCGTCATTTTCAAGGAAACGCACGCATGTCTGATGCGGCTGCGACACTCACGCAGGACCGGCAGAGGCTGGAAATGTCGGTGCTTTCGGCACCGGCCGTGATCTTCACGGTCGCGATGATCGCGTTTCCCGTCGTCTACACGGTCTGGCTCGGCTTCCAGAATTTCTCCTCGACCGGCAAGCAGTCCTTCGCGGGCCTTGCCAACTATTCCAAGCTGGTCTCCGACTACGAGTTCTGGCACGGGCTATGGGTCACGATCGCGCTCTATGTGCTGTCACTGGTGCTGCAGCTCGTCTTCGGTGTCTGGCTCGCGCTGGTGTTGTTTCACGCCAAGCGCCTGCCGGGGATCGTGCGCTCGTTGTTCATCTCGCCGTTCATGATGCCGCCGGTGGTGGCGGGCATGATGTGGCTGGTGATCCTCGATCCCTCACTGGGGGCGGCCAACTACATCCTGCAATCGTTCGGCCTGCCGCCATCGGAGTGGCTGGCCTCGCCGTCACTCGTCATTCCGACGGTTGCTCTGATCGACAGCTGGCAGTGGACGCCTTACGTCGCCTTGATCGTGCTGGGGGGCCTGCAATCTCTCCCGCCGAGCGTCTATGAGGCCGCGCAGATTGACGGCGCATCCCCGTTCAGGACCTTCCAGCGCATCACGCTGCCGCTGCTGCTGCCTACCATCGTCACCGCGGCGATCCTGCGCAGCGTCGATCTCCTGCGCTTCTTCGACATCATCTACATCACCACCCAGGGCGGTCCGGGGAACGCGTCGAATACGCTCAATATCTACGGCTTCCGGGTCGGCTTCGAGTTCTTCAACATCGGCTATGCCAGCGCCTTGATGCTGACGCTGACGGCGATCGTGTTCGGCGCAGTGCTCGCCTTCAACCGCTTGCGCGGCGCAGTCGCCTGGTGACGCCATGACCGACGCTGCCAATACCGATCGCTGGATCCGCTGGCTCAACCTGGTGCAGCTCGTGCTGGCCGGGATCATCATCATGGCGCCGACGGTCTGGATGGTGCTTTCTTCATTCAAGCCGTCCTTCGAGGTCACCGCCTATCCGCCGACGCTGATCTTCACGCCGACCTTGGGTAACTATGTCGAGCTGACCAAGACCACGCCGTTCCTGGGCTATGCGCTCAACAGCCTCATCGTCACCGTCGGCTCGACCGCGCTTGGGCTGCTGTTCGGAATCCCCGCCGCCTTCGCGGTCTCCTGGACCCGGATTTCGTGGCCGGCGATCCTGACGCTGGCGGCGCGCATGGCTCCGGGCACGCTGTTCCTGCTGCCGTGGTACGTCATGTTCCGGCAGGTCGGCATGATCGGCTCCTACACCGCGCTGATCCTCAGCCACGCGGTCATCACGTTGCCGATCGTGATCTGGGTCCTGCTGCCGTCGTTCGACGGCATCCCGCGCAGCGTGTTCGAGGCGGCGCAGGTGGATGGATGCAGCGTCACGCGCATCCTCTGGCGTATCGCGCTGCCGCTGGTGGCATCCGGCGTCGCCGTCGCGGCGATCCTCGCCTTCGTGTTCTCGTGGAACTACTTCCTGTTTGCGCTGGTGCTCTCCAACGGCGACACCAAGACGCTGATCGCGGCGGCCTTCAACTTCATCGGCGAAGGCTCGACGCAGTGGGGCGCGCTAATGGCCGCGGCGACGTTGATCGCGTTGCCGCCGCTGGTGCTGGCAGCTCTCGTGCAGCGCTGGCTGGTGTCCGGGCTGACGCTCGGTGCGGTGAAAGGTTAGGTATCTGATGAACTTGTCACCTCGTCCCAATTCGATCATGCAAGCCGCGGTCTTTCACGGCAACGACCGCATCACCATCGAGCGTGTGGCAATGCCCGATGTCGGTACCGACGAGGTGCTCGTGCGCGTCTCGCGTACCGCGCTGTGCGGTTCGGACTTCAAGCTCTGGCACAAGGGCGCCGAGTTCACCGCGGGCCACGAGATCTTTGGCGTCGTCGAGCAGCCCGGTCATCGCCTGCACGGCCGCCGCTGCGCAGTCTATATCCCCTTGCACTGCGATCACTGCGCGGCCTGCAAGCGCGGCGACACCCAGATGTGCCTTGAAGTCTCCAGCCTGATCGGCTGGAACAGGCCGGGCGGCTACGCCGAATATGTGCCGGTGCCGGAGAACTGCCTGCTGCCGGTGCCCGACGATATCGAGGACAGCCTTGCGCCGCTGCTGCTTGACACCATCGGCACGTCCGGCCACGCCGTGCGCTTCGTCGGTCGTGTTGTGCCGCCGGCCGAAGCCGGACCGGTTCTCGTGATGGGGGCAGGGCCGGTCGGCCTCGGCGTCGTGCTGGCGCTCCGCGCACTCGGCTACGACAACGTCTACGTCGCTGATCCCAATGCCGCGCGCCTCAAGATCGCGCAATCCTTCGGCGCGAAGGCGCACCCCGTCGGCGATACCGCCAAGCGCTTTGCCCTCATCATGGAATGCTCGGGCGCGCATGCGGCGCGCAACCTCGGCATCGAGCTGGTGCTGCCGCGCGGTGCGCTGGTGCTGGTCGGCGAGAACGCCGCGCCCTGGACCATCGAGGAAGGCAAGGTGTTTCGGCGCAAGGATTTCTACATGATCCGCACCTTCTATTTCCCGGTCTCGGATTTCGAGCCGAATGTTGAGTTGCTGCGTAAGTACAAGGACGAATACCGCGTCCTCGTCGATGGCGAGTTCGGCCTGTCGGCTCTGCCCGAGAATTTCGCCCGCTTCGCCAAGGGCGAGCTGATCAAGCCGGTTCTGGCGCTGGACTGAGCGATCATGGCCTCGATCTCGATCCGCAATCTCGTCAAGCGCTACGGCAATTTCACCGTGATCCCCGATCTCAATCTGGAGATCGCGGACCACGAATTCGTCGTCTTCGTCGGTCCGTCCGGCTGCGGCAAGTCGACCTTGCTGCGCATCATCGCAGGGCTCGAGCCGATTTCGTCGGGAGACCTCTATATCGGCGACAAGCGCGTCAACGGCGTGCAGGCCGCGCAGCGCGACATCGCGATGGTGTTCCAGGACTACGCGCTCTATCCGCACATGAAGGTGTACGACAACATGTCGTTTGCGCTGGAGTTGCGTGGCGTGCCGAGGGCGGAGATCGACGCGCGCGTGAAGCGCGCCGCGGCGCTGTTGCACATCGAGCCTTATCTCGACCGCAAGCCGAAGGAGCTGTCGGGCGGCCAGCGTCAGCGCGTCGCCATGGGCCGCGCCATCGTGCGCAATCCCAAGGCGTTCCTGTTCGACGAGCCGCTGTCCAATCTCGACGCGAAGCTGCGCGGGCAGGTGCGGGCCGAGATCAAGGCACTGTCGCAGGAGTTGAAGACCACCATGGTCTTCGTCACGCACGACCAGATCGAAGCCATGACCATGGCCGACCGGATCGTTGTGCTCCAGAGCGGCACGATCCAGCAATACGACACGCCGGAGACGGTCTACGAGCGCCCCGCCAACCAGTTCGTCGCCGGCTTCATCGGTTCGCCCGCCATGAATTTCTTTCCGGTCGAGTGGCGGCAGGAGCGGGCGCTTCTTTCGCAAGGCGGAACGGCAGTGCCGCTCGACGGCGAGGCCGCAGGCCGCCTGCGTCGGGCCGGCAATGCCGTTCTCGGCATCCGCCCTGAACATTTCACCGTGGCCGCGGATGCCGCCGACGATCTTGCCATCAACGTCAAGCTGGTCGAACCGCTCGGCTCGGATACGCTGATCCATTTCGATCTCGCCGGCGCCTCCGCGATCGCGCGGGTCGATCCGTCGCTGCGGCCGAAGGTCGGCGATCGTCTCAGCCTTCGTCCGCAAGCGGGCAAGACGCATTTGTTCGATGCGGCCAACGGACAGGTCCTGCGGTGAGTGCATCCGCGCACATCGGTGATCTCAAGGCGCTGGCGGACGTGGCGTCAAAGGCGAGGTCCGTGCACGTGATCTGCCTGGGTCTGTCGGCGCTCGACCAGGTCTGGCGCGTCGATCGCCTGTTCGCGGGTCAAAGCGAGAAGATCAAGGCCTTCGGTTACGGCACGCTTGGCGGCGGCATGGCTGCCAACGCGTCGATCGCGATAGCAAGGCTCGGCGCGTCCGTCGCGTTCTGGGGGCGGGCAGGGAATGACGCCGCCGGTCATGAGATGAAATCGGCCTTCACGGCCGAAGGCGTCGATGTCGAGAATTTTCGGCTGTTTCCCGACGGCCGCTCGTCCGTCTCCGGGATCATCGTCGACAGTTCCGGTGAGCGGCAGATCGTCAATTTCCGCGGGCTCTTTCCGGAAGCCGCGGATTGGCTTCCGCTCGAAGCCGTCGCGGGCGCATCCTCCGTGCTGGCCGATCCGCGCTGGGTCGAGGGCGCAGCGACGCTGTTTAGCGAGGCCCGCGCGCGCGGCATTCCGACTGTGCTCGACGGCGACATGGCCGACGCCGAGGTGTTCGAGCGGCTGCTGCCGCTGACCGACCACGCGATCTTCTCGGAGCCCGCGCTCACATCTTTTGCCGGCTCGGCCAAGGATGACTCTCTCGCGGCGCTCGCGCGCTTCGGCTGCCGGGTCATCGCCGTCACGCGCGGCGAGGGAGGCGTGAGCTGGTACGAGAACGGCCAGTCGCATCGGCAGGCGGCCTATGCCGTCGAGGTCGTCGACACCACTGGCGCCGGCGACGTCTTTCACGGCGCCTATGCGCTTGCGATCGGCGGCGGCCTCGATGTGCGCGCCGCCATGGCGTTTTCGGCGGCGACAGCCGCCATGAAATGCCGCCATGCCGGTGGCCGCAACGGAATCCCCGATATCAACGAGTGTCTTGCATTCATGAGGACGAAGCCATGAGAACGATTGGAAAGAACCGCGGCTTGGCACGGCTGGCTGACGCGGATGGCCACTTTCGCATGGTCGCGCTGGACCAGCGGCCGCCATTGTTCGACGCCATCGCCAAGGCAAAGGGCATCACGCGGGATCAGGTCGAATATTCCGATGTCACGGCGGCCAAGCGTCTTCTCGTCGAGAACCTCGCGCCGCATTGCAGCTCGATGCTATTCGACCCGAACTTTGCCGTGCCCGCCGCGATCGATCTCTTGCCGCCGCGCTGCGGCCTGATCATGACGCTCGAGGAGCACCGCGTCGAGGAAACGGCGGGCGGCCGCAAGTCGCGCGCGATTACCAATTGGAGCGTGGAGAAGATCCGCGCCATGGGCGGCGACGCCGTCAAGGTGCTGGCCTGGTACCGGCCGGATGCCGACGCTGCGGTGAACGAGCACCAGAAGCGTTTCGTGCGCGAGATCGGCGAGGACTGCGCCCGTCACGACATTCCCTATGTCCTCGAGCTGCTGGTCTATCCATTCCTCGGCAGCGCCAATCACACCGCCGACTATGTGGAATCGCCGGGCAAGCTGCCGGGACTTGTCATCGACAGCGTGCGCGAGTTTGCCAAGCCCGAATACGGCGTCGATCTCCTCAAGCTGGAGAGCCCGCTTGCGGCGGGCAGCCTGCCGGCCCGCGACGGCAGCGCGGAAGCGAAGGCCGCACAGAAGGAGTTCGATGCGATCGGCGATATCTGCCGCGAGCGCAGCATCCCCTGGGTGCTGTTGTCGGGCGGCGCTGCGCCGGAAAAGTTCGAGCGCGTCCTCGACTTCGCCTATGCGGCGGGAGCGGGCGGCTTCCTCGCCGGCCGCACCATCTGGCTCGATGCCGTCCTGAAGAATTTTCCGGACCGCGCGGCGGTGTCGGCGAGCCTGCGCAAGGACGGCCTCGGCGTGCTGGAGCGGCTCAACAAGCTGACCACGGCCAAGGGCACGCCGTGGAAGGCGCGCTTTCCGGTGTTCACTGACATCAAGCAGGAAGGTGACTTCGCGCGCGCCTATTGAGATAGTGGCTCTGCGTGGTTCATCCCGATCGCAGGATCCGCAACATGACTGACAGCTTCACCATCCGCTCGATCGAGGCGTTCTGCTATCGCTATCCGTTGGCGACGCCGGTGGTGACGTCGTTCGGCAAGATGCTCAACCGTCCTGCCGTTTTCGTTCGCGCTGTCGACGAAGACGGCGTTGAAGGATGGGGTGAGGCCTGGTCCAATTTTCCAGCTCCGGGCGCGGAGCATCGCGCCCGGCTCGTCAACGAGGTGCTCGCCCCCGGCCTCGTCGGACGCAAGTTCGACGGTCCTGGCCAGGCCTTCGAGGCGCTGACCAAGGGCACCGAAGTTCTGGCGCTTCAATGCGGTGAACCCGGTCCGTTCGCGCAGGCGATTTCGGGCATCGATCTCGCGCTGTGGGACCTCTCGGCGCGCCGCCGGCGCTTGCCGTTGTGGCGGCTTCTCGGCGGTCAGTCGCGCAAGATCAAGGTCTATGCCAGCGGCATCAATCCCGGCGGTGCCGCGCAGACGGCGGAGGCCGCGCTCAAGCGCGGCCATCGCGCGCTGAAGCTGAAGGTTGGCTTCGGCGCCGAGACCGACCTCGCCAATTTGGCCACGCTGCGTCAGATCGTCGGCGCCGGCATGCTTGCCAGCGATGCCAATCAGGGCTGGTCGGTCACGCAGGCGATGGAGATGCTGCCGCGGCTTGCCGAGTTCGATCTGCGCTGGCTGGAAGAGCCGATTCGCGCCGATCGGCCGCGCGAGGAATGGCGAAGGCTGCGCGCCATAGCGAAGATGCCGATTGCCGCCGGCGAAAACATTTCGAGCGCCGAAGGCTTCAAGGAGGTTCTGGCCGAAGACGTGCTCGGCGTGGTTCAGCCCGATATTGCGAAATGGGGCGGGCTCAGTGTCTGCGCTCCGCTGGCGCGCGACATTCTGAAGGTGGGCAAGACGTTTTGCCCGCACTATCTCGGTGGAGGCCTCGGCTTGCTTGCTTCGGCCCATCTCCTTGCCGGTATCGGAGGTGATGGCTGGCTGGAAGTCGATGCCAACGACAATCCATTGCGCGATCTGTTTTGCGGCCCGGTCCTCAACGTGACGGAAGGCATGATTGAATTGGACCAAGACCCGGGACTCGGAGTGTCGCCTGATCTTTCAGCTATCGAGCGTCATCGCACCATTTAGATAAGAGACTCGTATCGTGATGGCCGCGATCTTGAATCCGGCCTGGTCGAAGATCGGTGCGGATAGGGCGGTGAAGTTCGGCAGCAGGGCATCACGACAACGGCTGATGCCGTTGCGCGCTTATTTGACCTCGTCATATGTATATGACCAAATAAAACGTCTCGCATTTGGCTGCGGGGCGCAACTTCTCAGCCGTCAGCTCCGTTCGCGCGCGCAATTGGGGGACCGATGCTCTTCGATATGGGTCAGCTTCCGGCGGATATCCGCTACAAGATCCTTACCGCCACCGTTACGCCGCGACCCATCGCGTGGGTGACGACGAGGTCCCGGGACGGGATCGCCAATGCGGCGCCCTTCAGCTTCTTCAACGTTCTCGGGCATGAGCCGCCGACAGTCGTGCTCGGCTTGCTGCGTCATCCGCAGCGAGGTTTGAAGGACACAGCGCAGAATATAGTCGAGATGGGTGAGTTCGCCGTCCACCTGGTGCCGCACCAGATGGCAGAAGCGATGAACGCGACGGCGGTCGATGCTCCCTCCGAGATCGACGAGATTGAGATTGCGGGGCTGGAGACGCTCCCCGCGCAGATGATTTCGCCTCCGCTCATCAAGGGATGCCCGGTTGCGTTCGAATGTCGCTCCCTCTCGGTCCATGAGACCGGGCCCCGGCAAATCGCCGTGATCGGCGAGATCGTCTGCGCTCACGTGGCCGAGCAGTTCGTGATCGACGCGCGCCGAGGCCATATCGATACGGTCAACCTCGACCTCATTGCCCGCATGCACGGCTCGGGCTGGTATGCGAGGCCTCGCGAGCTCTTCCAGCTGGTGCGGCCGGCGCCGATCGAATAGGGGCGGTCGGCGCCAGGCCTCGGGTTGGGGTCCAGCGCGTGTCAACCCGAGCGAGCGATTGACATCCAAATTATTATATGTCTAAAAATATGCAAATTCATATATTGCAAGACCCGGCCAATGGACACGCATCCGCTGAGGCTCAAGGTGCAATCGGTCGCGGCGGAGACGCCGACGATCCGAAGCCTTCTGTTCGGCGTGGAGGGCGGTGCGGTTCCGCGATGGCAGGCGGGAGCGCATATCCGCGTGTCGCTGCCAAGCGGGGGAGACCGGCCTTACTCGCTGATGGCCCTGCCGGGCCTGCCTGAGGGAGTCCTTGCGCTCGGCGTTCTGCGCGAGCGGACGTCGACCGGCGGCTCGGCCTTCATGCATGCGCTCGAGATCGGCGATGTCGTGACGGCTTCGGCGCCCGTCAACAATTTCCCGCTGCATGAGGACGATGCGCCTGCGCTGCTGTTCGCCGGCGGCATCGGCATCACGCCGATCCTGTCCATGGCGGCCGAGCTCAAGGCGAGGGGCGTTGCCCACCATCTTCACTACGCCGGACGGGCGCCAGGTCTGCTGGCATTCCTGCCGCAGCTGGAGAGGGTGTGCGCGAGCACCCTGTCCATCCACTACGACAACGACGCCTCGTGCCTGGACATCGCCGCCGCGCTGCACGGCTCGCCTGCGAACGCCCATGTCTATGTCTGCGGTCCCGCAGGCATGATCGAAGCGGTGAAGACTGCAGCTCTCGCCAGGGGCATCGCCGCCGATCGCATCCACGACGAGCGCTTCAAGGCCGAGCCACCGGGCGCGCCGAACCGTCCGTTCGAGGTGGAACTCAAATCGACGGGCGAGGTCATCACCGTCGCGGCCGATCGCAGCATCATCGAGGCGCTGGAAGCGGCGGGGCACGAGGTTCTCTCCGACTGCCGTCGCGGCGATTGCGGCATCTGCCAGTGCGGCGTGATCGCAGGCGTTCCCGATCATCGCGATGTCATCCTGAGCGACGCCGAGAAGGCGTCCAACAAGGTCATGCAGATCTGTGTGTCGCGCGCAAAATCGGAACGGCTGGTGCTGGATCTCTAGGACGAGGACAGGAACGTCATGGGTGGATACGCTGGAAATGCGCGGTCGATCGCAGCGCTGGTGCGCGAGGCGGAGGTGCATCGCGACGTCTACGTCGATCCTGAGATCTTCGAGCTCGAGATGGCGCATCTGTTTCCCAACAGCTGGGTCTATGTCGGCCATGCGAGCCAGTTGGCGAAGCCCGGCGATTTCATCACCGCCAATATCGGCCGGCAGCCGGTGATGGCCAGCCGCCATACCGACGGCTCCATTCATGTCTTCTACAACCGTTGTCCGCACAAGGGCGTCAAGATCGCCTCGGAGCCTTGCGGCAATGCCGGAAAGTTCTTTCGTTGTCCCTATCACGCATGGTCGTTTAGGACCGACGGCTCGCTGCTCGCGATCCCCTTGAAGAAGGGCTATGAGAGCACCGGTTTCGGCGACACCCAGGCGAATGAAGGCTTGTCGAGAATAAAGAACGTTGCGATCTATCGCGACTTCATCTTCGCGCGGCTGAGCGGGACCGGCGTGTCCTTCGAGGACTATTTCGGCCCGAGCCTTTCGACCATCGACAACATGGTCGACCGCTCGCCACAGGGCAAGCTCGAGGTCGTGGCCGCGCCGATCCGCTACATGCACACCTGCAATTGGAAGATGCTGGTCGAGAACCAGACCGACACCTGCCATCCCATGGTCGCGCACGAGAGCTCGGCGGGTACCGCGGTCAAGGTCTGGAAACGCGAGCAGGGCGATTCCACGGAGACGCCGATGGCGGTGCAGCTCTACGGCCCGTTCATGAGCCCGTACGAATTCTACGAGCAGAGCGGCATCCGGATCTGGCCCAACGGCCATGGCCACACCGGCGTCGCCAATTCGATCCATTCCAACTATTCCGACGTCGACGGCTATCTCGAGCAGATGGTCGCGGCCTATGGCGAGACGCGGGCTCACGAGATCCTGGGCGATATCAGGCACAACACCGTCTATTTCCCGAACGTCATGGTCAAGGGCGCCGTCCAGATCCTGCGCAATTTCATCCCGATCGCGGTCGACAGGACGCTGGTCGAGAGCTGGGTCTATCGCCTGGTCGGCGCGCCCGACAAGCTCTACGAGCGTGCCCTGATGTACAACCGCTTCATCAACGCGCCGACCTCGATCGTCGGGCACGACGACCTCGAAATGTACGAGCGGGCGCAGGAAGGCCTGAAGTCCAATGGCAATCAGTGGATCAATCTGCGCCGCCTCTACGAGCCCGACGAACAGCGTGATGTCACCGCCGTGATCAACGGGACGTCCGAGCGGCAGATGCGCAACCAGTTTCACGCCTGGGCCAAATTCATGACCATGGGCATGGACAAGCATGCCGAGGTCGCGGAATGATCGACGAGAAAGCCGTCACGGATTTCATCTATCGGGAGGCCGAGCTGCTCGACACCACGCAGTGGCAGAGCTGGCTCGATCTGTTTCATCCCGAAGGGCGCTATTGGATGCCGCTCGAATGGCAGCAGCAGGACCCGGTGCTCCAGCCCTCCCTGATGTACGAGGATCTGCTGCTGCTCAAGGTACGGGTCGAACGCCTCGCCGGTGAACGCACCTTCAGCCAGAAGCCGAAGAGCCGGTGCCACCATCTGCTTCAGGCGCCACGTATCATCGCCTGCGATGCTGCGGCCGGCGTGTTCAGGGCGCGCACGTCCTACATCTACAGCGAGACGCGCGGCGACTTGCTGGAGCGCTATTCGGGATGGGCATCGCACGATCTCGTGCAGGTCGGCGACGGCCTGAAGATCAAGCTCAAGCGCGTCGATCTCGTCAATTTCGACGCGCCATTCGGCAATATTCAGCTTTTCATGTGAGTGTATCTTGACCGCTGCGACCACAGTCTACGTTCGCTTTCGCGACACCGCGCTACGCCGCGGCGAGGCCGGCTTCCTCAACGTGTTGCCGGAGACCGCCGGCATCTACGGCATCGCAGCCGGCGAGATCTCCTACCGCGCGATGTTCGCGCGGATCGAGGCCCGGCAGCAGGCGTTCGTGGACCGCGGATATGGCGAAGGACACAGGGTCGGGCTTCTGCTCCAGAACCGGCCGGTGTTCATCGAGCTGTGGTTTGCGCTGAACGCGCTTGGCGTTTCCGTGGTGCCGATCAATCCCGATCTGCGCATGAGCGAGCTCGAATACATCATCTCCCATTCCGAGATGAATGCCGCCTTCGTTCTCGCCGAGCGCTGCGCCGAGGTGACGACGGCGGCGCGCCAGGCCGGCCGGCCGATCCCAGTCGTCACCGACGACGGCGACGTTCCCGCGCCATACGACGGTGCGCGGCCGTTGCGGCCGGCGGGCGGCGCAACCGAATGCGCGGTGCTCTACACCTCCGGCACGACCGGGCAGCCGAAAGGCTGCGTCCTCACCAATGAATATTTCCTGCACAGCGGAAACTGGTATCGCGACGCCGGCGGGCTGATCGGCCTGAAGCCAGATGGCGAGCGCATGATCACGCCGCTGCCGCTGTTCCACATGAACGCGATGGCGGTCTCGCTGATGGCGATGGTCTCGGTCGGCGGCAGCCTGACCATGCTCGATCGATTTCACCCGCGCAGCTGGTGGAGCTCGGTCAGGGAGAGCCGGGCCACGTGCCTGCACTATCTCGGCGTCATGCCCTCGATGCTGATGAGCGCCGCGCCGTCCGAACAGGACCGGCAGCACAATGTGCGCTTCGGGTTCGGCGCCGGCGTCGACAAGCTGCTTCATGCCCCCTTCGAGGCGCGCTTCGGCTTCCCGCTGATCGAGGCCTGGGCGATGACCGAGACCGGCAGTGGCGGCGTGATCGCCGCCAACCTTGAGCCGCGCAAGGTCGGCACCAGCTGCTTCGGCCGCCCGGCACCGGAGATCGAAACTCGCATCGTCGATGATCGAGGTGTCGATACGCCAGGGCAAACGCCGGGCGAGCTGCTGGTGCGGCGGGCAGGCGCGGACCCGCGCTATGGCTTCTTCCGGGAATACCTCAAGAACCCCGAGGCCACGGCGGAGGCCTGGGCCGGAGGCTGGCTGCACACCGGCGATATCGTCTCGCGCGATGCGGATGGCGATCTGCATTTCGTCGATCGCAAGAAGAACGTCATCCGCCGCTCCGGCGAGAACATCGCCGCGGTCGAGGTCGAATCCGTCCTCAATCGTCATCCCGCGATCCGGCAGGCCGCGATTGCGGCGACCCCGGATCAGCTGCGCGGCGACGAGGTCGCGGCCGTCATCATCGCCGAGCAGGCCGGCGCCGACCGCGCGCTGGCCGAGGCCATCGTGCGCTGGAGCCTGGAGCAGGTGGCCTATTACAAGGCGCCCGGCTGGATCTGCTTCGTCGAGCGGCTGCCGCTCACCGCAACCGAGAAGATCCAGCGCGGCGGCTTGAAGGACCTCGTCGCCAGGCTGATGCAGGATGGCGCGTTCTTCGATCTCCGCGAGATGAAGCGGCGGCAGGTCTGACCCGAAAAGCCCCAGGACAGCGATCATGAGCCAGACCCGCACCACACTCATCACCGGCGGAAATTCCGGGATCGGCGAAGCGCTGGCGAAGAGGCTGGTCGACAAGGGACAGCGCGTGGTCTCGGTGGGGCTGGAGAAGCCGGGCTGGACGCACGATCTGCTCGCGGCCTATTGCGCGGACCTGACCAGCCTTGAGGAGACGCGGGCCATCGCGCAGGAGATTGGCGCCAACCACGCGATCGATTGCCTCGTGCACAATGCCGGCATCATCCTGCCGAACCTGTTGCCGGATGCAAAGCCCGAGGACATCCTGGAGCTTGCGCAGCTGCATCTCAGCGCACCGATGCTTCTGACCCAGGCCGCCTTGGAAGGCATGATCTCGCGCCGTTTCGGCCGCATCGTGTTCGTCAGCTCGCGCGCGGCGATGGGCGCCGTGACCCGCTCGGCCTATTCCGCCACCAAGGCCGGCGTGCACGGCATGGCGCGGACATGGGCGCTGGAGCTGGCGTCCAGCGGCATCACGGTGAACGTCGTCGCGCCGGGCCCGATCCTGACCGACAATTTCTGGGGCATCATCCCCAAGGATTCCGAGCGGCAGGAGAGAATGGCGCGCAACGTCCCGGTCGGCCGGCTCGGTGCGCGCGAGGACGTGGCGCACGCGGTCGAATTCTTCCTCGACGAGCGCTCGGATTTCGTGACCGGACAGGTGCTGTATGTCTGCGGCGGCACCAGCCTGGTCGGTCTCGGCCCCTGATGGATCAGATCTGGTTCTGCTTGATGTTTTCGACCATCCTGGCGAGCACCCGCGCGCAGATCTCGATCTCGTCCGGATCGATGCCGGCGGCCAGCCGCTCATAGTTCTTTTCCATGATGGGCCAGATCTTGCGCAGCAGAGCCTCGCCGTCCGGCGTCAACGCCACCACCCGGCGGCGCTGGTCGTCCTCGGCGATCTCGCGCTTGACGAGACCCGAGGAGACCATCGACTCGACCATCCTGCTGGCGGTCGATTGCTCGGTCACGGCGAGAACGGCGACTTCGTTGACGGTGAGAGTCTTGTAGATGAATAGGATCGACAGTGTTCGAAACACGACGTTGTTGATGCCGTGCTCGCTGAGATCGCGGTTCTGGTCGAGGTTCCAGCGATTTGCCAGCCGATTGAACAGATAGGGGATGTAGGCTTGCAGCTGGTCCCTTGATCGCGGCGGGCCGGATTTCCACCTGCTCTTGGATTCTTTCGCCATTATTTCTTGCGACTTTGCTTCTTGCTCTGGGTACGAATTTTTGCCGAAAGCGACCGCAGCACCGACAGCGCGGTGTCCAGTTCGCCGGCCGAAATGGTCTCGAGCCTTTGGCTGAGATGTCTCTTGTGCATGTCGGCGGCCTTCCGGAACAGGGCTTCGCCCTTCGGCGTGAGGCGGACGATGAAGGACCGACGATCCTCGCTGGACATCTCCTTGCTGATGAGATCGTCGGCCAGGAGACGCTGCACCAAACCCGAGACGTTGCCGCCGGAAACCTTCAGGTTCTGCGACAACTGCCCGAGCGCGAGGCCGTTCCTGTCGCGGTCGAGTTGAGCCAGCACGTCGAACTTCGCCAGCGACAAGCCGAACTCCGAGATCAGAAGCGCGTTCAGGGACGCGAAGATGTCACCGTGTAGCGACAGCAGCTGCAGCCAGAGTCGGGTCTCGATCTGCCCGAGGGGAACGGTGTTCTCTTTCAGTGCTGCCGGCATTGCGTGACCAGGGGTCCGGGTTCGTCTGGCGGAGGTATTCCGAAGATCGTCAGCCCCGATTAGCGCACCGGGAATCGCAGTCAAGCAGCTCGATTCTGACCCGCGTCAGCTTGAACGGCAATCCGGCGCTAAGGTCAATCTCATGAGGCGAAGCTCTTGATGGTCTGGATCACGCCGTCGAGCTGCTTGCCCGGGCCGTCCTTCAGCGCCGCCTCCCGCAGGCGGCGCGCCCAGTCGGCGGCATCCTCGCGCTGTGCAACCAGCGTGATCGCGGCCAGCGTCCTGTCGAACTTCGACAGGCCGCGGCTGTGGGTATCGGAATAGCCCTTGACCAGCCGGCGGCATTGCAGGATCTCGACGCCGAGCTGGTAATTGGTGCGGACCGACTCGGTGGCAGCCTTGAGCCATTCGTCGCGATGCGCCGTCTCAATGGCGTGGCGGCGCGAGCGGCGGCGCAGGCCCCGGAGACCGCCCACGACATAGAGCGCGAGAAACCAGGGCAGCGAATAGGTCCGCACCCGGCGTCCCTTGTTGACGCGGCGATCGAGCCATCCCATCAGGCGCGGCCTGGTCTCGAGCCAGCGGCCAAAGCCCGCGGGCAGCACCCCCATGACCTCCTCCATGCGGGGATGCATGAATTCGGTGGTCTGCAGCACCTGACCTTGCGCCAGTTCCAGCTCGCCCTCGATCCGCGCGCGGCGCGCCGAGCGTGTCTTGAGGTCGGCAACGCGAATGACATCGTCATAGGTCATGGCATTGGCGAGGTACTTTGCAGCCATCCGTGTGAAGGCAAAGCCTCTGTCCGCGCCACCGGCGCTGCGATCGGCGGCGTGCAGCCCACTGAGAATGTCGAGATATTCGGCGCCGTACGCGATGTCCTGGAAGTCGACCACCTTTTTCAGGCCGGCATGGGCCAGGTCGCGTGCGGGCTGCGGCAGCTCGTGTTTGAGCCGTTCGAGCAGTTTGGCCAGCCGGGGATCGAAGCGCGCAGGCGAGGGGCTTTGCTTGTTTTTCTCCGGCCGGGGGGGCGCGGCGACATCGGGCGCCCCGATGCGGACGCGATCAAACGCGGCTTGGAAGGTGTCAACGCTCGCCTTGGCCCCTTTCTCGCCGGCGCGAATTACCGCGAGATAGCTGTCGCGGTCGAACGGCAGCACGCCGGTGGCCGCGAGCGCGCCGAACATCGCAGCGGAAATGACGCTGCCATGTGCGATGGCCAGGGCGTTCATGTCGAAGATGATTTCGCTCTTGGCGGCAACACCGATCGCCCCTCGCACGGCCCCGTCGTCGGCGATGCCGTCGCCCGGCGCGATCTTCTCGCCGATGGCAAAGGACCGGTGATTGGAGGCGATCAGGGTGGTGCGGTCCGGCGTCACCAGCCCGCGCAGGATCGAGCGTCCAGCTTCCATGAATTCGGCCGCCATCACGACGTCGACATCGCCGGGGGTCGGCATCAGCGACAGGATTGGCTTGCGCCCATCGAGCGGCGGCATCGCCTCGATGTAGTAGATCGTGGCGCCGGTCCGCTGCGCGACGCCGGGCACCGAGGTCGACTGCGCGACCCAGCCGTGGTTCTCCGCGAGCTGGACGATCCAGTCGGTCAGCACGCCGCCACCCTGGCCGCCCATGGCGAGGATCGCGATCGAGATCGGGCGCTCGGTCGCTTCGCCGGCCGCGGGGAGCGCAAGTCGAACCGTCTCGTCTCTCATGTCAGCGCCTCGAGCGCCGGTCGGCGGCGCTCGCGCCGCCGTTGCAGCCAGCCGATCACCGTCATCGCGATGTTCGACTTGAACCTGTCCCAGCGGGTCGGATTGTGAATGACGTCGGCGCGGTAGAACGAGGGACACAGCACGGCGGCCTCGGCGACCTCGCCGCAATTGCCGCAGCCGACACAGGAATTGTCGATCGCGGCGACCGGATCGTCGCGCAGGGGGTCGTCGAGCTGTTTCACCGAGAGGGACGGGCAGCCCGACAGGCGGATGCAGGCGTGGTCGCCCGTGCAGACGTCTTCATCGACACCGAAGCGCTCTTTGACGATACGCAGCCCGTCCTTGATCGCCTTGCTCGTCTGCGGCTTCACGCGCCGCTGCTTGTTCAGCATGCATTCGGACGAGGCGACGATGACCTTGGGACCCTCATCCTTCGTCGTCAGCGCCTCCTTCAGCGTGTCGCGCATCCTGCCGACGTCATAGGTGCGGTCGATCTGCCGCACCCATTGGGCACCGATGCCTTTCACGGCCTGCACGATCGAATTGTTGGTCTTGCGCCGCTTGTTGACCGCGCGAGACGACAGGATGTCCTGGCCGCCGGTTGCCGAGGTGTAAAAATTGTCGACGATGACGAATACACCGTCATGCTTGTTGAAGACGGCGTTGCCGATGCCGCTGGTCAGCCCGTTGTGCCAGAAACCGCCGTCGCCCATGACCGCGATCGAGCGCTTGTCGGCCTTGACGTTGAATGCGGAGGTCGAGGCCGGACCGAGGCCGAAGCCCATCGTCGTCGCGCCGATGTTGAAGGGCGGCAGGATCGAGAACAGATGGCAGCCGATGTCGGCCGAGACGTGGTGCTCGCCGAGTTCTTCTTCCACCAGCTTCATCGCGGCGAAGATCGGCCGTTCCGGGCAGCCGGTGCACAGGCCCGGCGGCCGGGCCGGCACGACCTGCTTGAGCTTCTCGACCGCCGGATGATTGAGCACGGGAACGGCATCCGGTGCCGGCGGTCTGTTGCCGAGCAATCTCGGCTCCGTCTTCTCGAGGAATTCCCTGACACCGCCGAGCAGCACCTGCGCGGTGTAGTCCCCGCCCATCGGCAGCACGTCCTTGCCGTGGACGCGCGCCTGGATGTCCTTGCGCCGCAGCACGGTATTGATCGCCTGCTCCAGATATTCCGGCTGACCTTCCTCCACGATCAGGACGGCGTCCTTGTCGAGGCAGAACTCCGCAACTTCCGTGTCGATCACGGGGTAGGTGACGTTCATGACGTAAAGCGGGATCTGCGTATTGCCATAGGCATCCGAGAGCCCGAGATATTGCAGCGCGCGGATGACATTGTTGTACATGCCGCCCTGCATGATGATGCCGACCTTGCCGCGCTTCGGTCCCATCCATTCGTTTAGCTTGTTGTCGTGGATGAAGCCGATCGCCGCTGGCATGCGCGTCTTGATTTTCTCCTGCTCATGCTCATAGGCCGCCGGCGGCAGCACGATGCGGCCGACGTCGCGCTTGGGGTTATTGAGCGCGTCCTTGATCGTGTGCGCCGGCCTGACATTGTCCTTGCAGGCAAAGCTTCCATGCATGTGGCAGGCGCGAACGCGGACTTCCAGCATCACGGGCGTGTTCGAGCATTCCGAGAGCTCGAAACCCTTCTCGATCAGGTTGACGATGCAGTCGTGGTCGGGCCGTGGATCGAGCAGCCACATCTGCGATTTCATGGCGAAGGCGTGGGTGCGCTCCTGCATGATGGAGGAGCCTTCGCCGTAATCTTCGCCGACGATGATCATGGTGCCGCCGGTGACGCCGCCGGAGGCGAGATTGGCGAGCGCATCGGAGGCGACATTGGTGCCGACCGTGGACTTCCAGGCCACCGCACCCCGCAGCGGATACATCACCGATGCGGAGAGCATCGCCGCGGCGGCCGCTTCGTTGGCCGAGCTCTGGAACACGACGCCGAGATCGTCGAGCACGTCCTTGGCGTCGGCCAGCACGTCCATCAGATGCGAGATCGGCGAGCCCTGGTAGCCGCCGACATAGGCCACACCGGATTGCAGCAGCGCCTTGGTGATGGCGAGGATGCCTTCGCCGCGGAAGATGTCGCCCGCGCCGAGCCGGAGATCTTCGACCTCGCGAGCGAAAGACCGTTCAGCCATTGCGTCCTCCAGAAATATGCATTACCATAATTTTACATATGAAGTAAGTCAACGCCGGACATGCCGCCATCCCAGCTCGGGCGCGGTCGTGACCAGTGACAGGGTAGGGCCGATGCTCAAGCTGCCTCGCGTCAAGGCTGCTGCCATCCAGGCTTCATCTCGGCATCTTAGCGCGAGCGCAATGGCCGACAAGCCGGCGCAGATCTCGTTGGCCTTCTACGACGATGTTCCCGGCCATGTCCGTTTGGAACTGGATGGTCGATCCCTGGCGACGGCCATCAATGGATGGCACGCTTCGATCCGACGAACGCCCTAAGACGCCACAGGACTTGGAGGATGAGATGCGGGACAACGTGATCGGCCGGGCCAATGTCGAGGACACTCCGGAGCTCAAGGCCTACTACAAGGATCTCGAGAAATACGAAGCTGGTGCTTTGTGGACGGTCGCCAACAAGATCGAGCCATGGCAGCCGCAATCGGCGTCCGTTCCCGTGCTCTGGCGGTACGGCGATCTGCGCGAACATGTGCTGCGCTCGGTCGAGCTGGTCTCTCCCGAAAAAGCCGGGCGCCGGGTGATCTATCTCAACAATCCCGGTCGTCGCGACGTATCGGCAGCCGTCGGCTGGCTCTATTCGGGCTTGCAGGTCATGCATCCCGGCGAGGTCGCCTCGGCCCACGCGCACTCGGCTTCGGCCCTGCGCTTCATCATGGAAGGCTCGGGTGCCTACACCGTCGTCGACGGCCACAAGATGACGTTAGGGGCCCGCGATTTCGTGCTCACACCAAACGGCACCTGGCACGAGCACGGGGTCGACGCCGGCGGCTCGGTGTGCATCTGGCAGGACGGGCTCGACATCCCGCTCGTCAACGCGCTCGAAGCCAATTTCTTCGTGGTGCATCCCAACATCCAGCAGGAAGAGTCCGGCTATCCCGTCGACGACATGACCAAGACCTGGGGCAACCCCGGGCTTCGCCCGGTGAACGCGCCGTGGTCGAAGGGCTATTCGCCGATGTTCAAATATGAGTGGGAGCCGACCTACGAAGCCCTGCAGAAATATGCGGCTGCGACCGACGGCTCGCCTTACGACGGCATCCTCATGAGTTATGTCAATCCGGTCACCGGCGGGCACGTGATGCAGACGATCGGCGCGAGCATGCAGATGCTGCGGCCGGGCGAGAAGACGACATCGCACCGGCACACCGGCAGCTTCATCTACCAGGTCGCCAAGGGCAGCGGCTATTCCGTCATCGCAGGCAAGCGCTTCGAATGGCAGGAGCGCGATATCTTCTGCGTTCCGTCCTGGGCCTGGCATGAGCACGGCAATGCCTCCGCGAGCGAGGACGCCTGCCTGTTCTGCTTCAATGACCTGCCTGTGATCGAAGGTCTCGGGCTTTATCGGGAAGAAGCCTATGGCGACAATGCTGGCCATCAGCCGGCGGCCTGACATCACGTTGCTCCCTGCGAATTTCAACGGAAAGAGTCGGATCAAGCTTCCATGCGTCTCGTGACCTATACCTTCGGCTCCGCCGGTGCCCGCCTTGGAGTGCTCGTCAACGGGCTGGTCGTCGATGTCGAGCGCCTCGGCGCATCGTGCGGTCTGGCATGGCCGAACGACATGCTCTCATTCATCGACAACAACGCGACGCTGTTGCCGGCGCTCAAGGACGGCCTCGAGAGCGCCAATGGGCGCTTGCCGGCCGGCGCTGCCGTTCCCCTCGAGGACGTGAGGCTGCAGGCGCCAATCCCGCGGCCCCGCAAGAACATCTTCGGCATCGGGCTGAATTATCGCGCGCATGTCGCGGAGTCCGCCAAGAGCCTGGACACGGACAAGGATCTGCCGAAACAGCCGGTCGTCTTCTCCAAGCCGCCGACCTCCGTGATCGGTCCCGGCGCGGCAATCCAGCACAATGCGAAGATGACGCAGCAGCTCGACTGGGAGGTCGAGCTTGCCGTCATCATCGGCAGGACCGCGACGCGCATCGCGGCCGAGAAGGCGATGGACCACGTGTTCGGCTATTCGGTGATGATCGACATTTCCGCGCGCGACAATCGCCGGGCTGGGCAGTGGATCTTTTCCAAGGGCATGGACACCTATGCGCCGTTCGGCCCCTGCATCGTGACGGCGGACGAGATTGCCGATCCACATGACCTGCGGCTGTGGCTGACCAAGAACGGGGTCACGAAGCAGGACTCCAACACCAAGTACATGATCTTCGATGTTCCGGCCCTGATTGCCGACATTTCGTCCGGAATGACGCTGGAGCCGGGCGACATCATCGCGACGGGAACGCCGGAAGGGGTGGGCGCAGGCATGACTCCGCAGGAATGGCTGTGGCCGGGCGACGTGGTGGAGGCCGGGGTCGACGGCGTCGGTGTCATCCGGCACCCGGTCGTCGCGATCTGATGACGGCGTTCTCGTTCGACCGCAAGCTGCGGTTCGCGGACTGCGATCCCTCCGGAATCGCCTACTTCCCGGCCTATCTGAACATGCTCAACGGAGTCGTCGAAGACTTCTGGGAGGCGATCGGATTTCCCTGGCCCGGATTGATCACGCTCCGCAAGATCGGCACGCCCACGGTGCATCTCACCTGCGATTTCTCCCGCCCATCGATGTTCGGCGATCTCTTGACGTTCAAGCTGCGCATCGGCCGGGTGGGCGGATCATCGCTGCATTTGGCTCATGTCGTCTCGGGCTCGGATGGCCTGCGCTGGCGCGCACGCCAGATCCTTGCCGCAACCTCGCTCGTGGATCACCACGCCATTCCGTGGCCCGACGATGTTCGGGCTGCGCTTGTCGCGCATCTGAATGTCGATGAGGAAATTGAAGCAGCGCCATCATGATCTCCTTGTTCATGACATTCGTCGACCCGACGGGCGGACGGCGCGTCGCATCAGACGCACTGGATGCCGTCGAACTACTGGTCGGGGCAGTCACCGAGATGACCGAGGGCCTGCTATTCATGCCGCTGGAGCAATCGGTCGATCATCCCTACAAGGCCGACGGTCCGGGGCCAACCTTCGCGCTGCAATTGCGGTTTCCGGATCTGTTCGCTTGCGAAGCTGCGCTGGGGCGCGACGGAGCGCTCGCCAGCCTCGCAACCGGCGGCGGATTATCGAGCCTCACCGGATTGGACGTCACACATCAGGTAATGCTGACACGCCCCTTTCCGGTCGATGTCGCCGCGCATCCCCCCGGCACGGCCACCCCGTGCAGCTACCTCGTGCACTATCCCGGGCCGGCGGACGACATCAACGCCTGGCATCTGCACTATCTCGAGCATCACCCGTCTATCATGCGGACCTTCCCGGACGTCCGCCAGATCGAGATCTATACCCGGATCGATTGGGTCGACCGGCTGCCGTCGCGACGGGTCGAGCACATGCAGCGAAACAAGCTGGTGTTTGACAGCCCGGCGGCCCTCTCGCGCGCGCTAAGCTCCGACGTGATCAAGCGCATGCGCGCGGACTTCGTTCAGTTTCCGCCGTTCGCAGGCGGCAACAAGCATTTTCCGATGCTGACGCGAACGGTTGCATCTCAATCTTAGAGCCGAGAGCGCACGCAAAGCGGATATCGGCGGACAACATACAAATAGAGCAGGCAGCTATCGGCCACGGTGCAACAAGCAGCGGTACGTCCGTCGGCGCGGCCGACGCAAGAAGGCGCCACGCTGCGGTAACCTGACGCTTGCTGCGGCTAGAAAGCAAGATGACAACTTGCTGCCATGGTGGCAGAATGGTGGCAGACGTGGTTTGAAGTTAGGCGACCAAGAACAACGAAGAAAAAGCGATCGCCCCGGTCACGTCGTCCAAGGGAGGAGATGGCTCATGAAACGCATGTTTCTGGGGTTAGTCGCCGTTGCCCTGATCGCTTCGGCGTTTGTCGTATCCACCACTGCAGTCATCGCACAGACGAAAGTGTTGAAGATGCAGGCCACATGGCCGGCGTCGCTCACGCTCTATGACAACTTCACCTATTTCGCCGACCGGGTGAACAAGCTGTCGGCTGGCGCGCTGAAGATCGAGGCAATGCCCGCTGGCCAGGTCGTGCCGGCGTTCGAGGTGCTGGACGCAACCCACAAGAGGGTGCTCGACGGAGCGCATGCGTGGGCCGGCTACTGGACCGGCAAGAACAAGGCCGCGATCCTGTTCACCGGCGGTCCCGGCGGCACCTTCGGCATGGACTTCATGGACGTGATGGGTTGGCTCTATCACGGCGGCGGCCTCGACCTATACAATGAGTTCTATCAGAAGGAGCTCAAGCTCAACCTCGTCGTGTTCCCCATCCTGCCTGCGGGGCCGCAGGCGTTCGGCTGGTTCAAGAAGCCGATCCAGACGGTCGAGGACATGAAGGGCATGAAATGCCGCCAGACTGGCATGGCCGGCGAAGTGTGGCAGGCCCTCGGCTTCACGGTGGTCAACATGCCGGGCGGAGAAATCATTCCCTCTGCGCAACGCGGCGTGATCGATTGCGCAGAATGGGTCGGCGGCATCGAGGACCTGCAGCTCGGCTTCCACAACGTCTGGAAGTACCATTATTCGCCTGGCTTGCATGAGAACGTGACGATCGGCGAAATCGTCATCAACGGCGATGTGTGGAAGGAGCTCAGCCCGCAGCATCAGGAGATCATCAAGTCGGCGGCCAACGAGACATTCCTGGTCTGGTGGACCAAGTGGCAGCGCCAGAACGCCGATGCGCTGATCGAGATGCAGCAGAAGCACGGCGTGCAGATCCTGCGCACGCCGACGGAGATCCTGCTGGCCTTCATCAAGAAGTGGGACGAGATCGCGGCGGCCGAGAGCGCCAAGAACCCGTTCTTCAAGAAGGTGCACGACTCGCAGAAGGCCTATGCCAGCGCCGTGGTGCCGTACAAGCGGTCCTATTTCCCGCCGTACTCCTTCATGGCGAACTACTACTTCCCTCTCGAGAAATAGGGCTTCCTCCGAGGGCGGCCGCTCGGGCCGCCCTCCATTGATGCGGCTCATGCGCCCGCTCTGCGTCGCGCCGCAAATGCGCCGCCCGGACGGTCAAGGGAAGGGGCGAGGGATGGCTGAGATAACAGGCAGGCAGCCGCCGGCACTGCTGGCCATAATCAGGATCATCGACGGCTTCACGGACCGGACCGGCACGATCATCTCGTGGCTGTCGGTGCCGCTGGTCCTGGCCGTCGCTTACGAGGTTGGGGCGCGTTACCTGTTCAACGCGCCGACCATATGGGTCTATGACGCAACATACATGCTGTACGGCTCGCTATTCATGCTTGGCGCCGCCTACGCGCTGCACAAGGGCGCTCATATCCGCACCGACTTCTTCTGGGAGAAGTTCTCGATCCGCAGGAAGGGCTGGATCGATACGATCTCCTATGTCGTCTTCTTCTTCCCGAGCCTGATCATGCTGTTCCTGATCAGCTGGAACGAATTTCACTACGCCTGGCTGATCAACGAGACTTCGGACCAGACGCCGTGGCGGCCCGTGCTGTGGCCGTTCAAGTTCATCGTGCCGTTCGCCTGCCTCCTGCTGCTGATTCAGGGCGTGTCCGAACTGATCAAGAGCATCTACATGGCGCGCACCGGCGTCGAGCTCGAGCACAAGGAGAAGGTCGAGATATGACCGCAGAAGCGCTCATCGGCGTCGCCATGCTGCTGGTGCTGCTCGGCGCAATCTTCATCGGCGTGCCGATCTCATTCACGTTGCTGTTTCTCGCCTTTTCGTTCGGCTACTGGGGCATGGGCGCGACGGTCTTCGAGCTTGGTTACTTCCAGACCATCGGCATGATGAAGGAAGAACTCCTCGCCGCCGTGCCGCTGTTCATCTTCATGGGCTTCATCACCGAGCAGGCGGGACTCATGGAACGCCTTTTTACGGCGTTCCGCATGATGCTCGCGCCGGTGCGCGGCGCACTCTTCCTCGTCGTCATCCTGACCTCGACCGTGTTCGCGATGGCGACAGGCATCGTCGGCGCAGCCGTCACCGTTCTTGGCATCATGGCCTCGCCGATCATGACCAAGGCGGGTTATGACGCCAAGCTTTCAGCGGGCACCATCACGGCGGGCGGCACGCTCGGCATTCTCATTCCCCCGTCGGTCATGCTGATCGTGATGGGCCCGGTGCTCGGGGTGTCGGTCGCCGATCTCTATGCTGCAGCGTTCGGGCCGGGCTTCCTGCTGGCCGGCATCTATATCGTCTATCTGATGGGCCGCGCCTTCCTGAATCCCAAACTAGGGCCGCCGGTGCCAAAGGATGAGCGGATCTACTCCGTTGGCTACATTGCGCGCGAGGTGGTCGTCGGCACGCTGCCGCTGCTCGGGCTCATTACGGCGACGCTCGGCTCGATCATCGGGGGCCTTGCGACGCCGACAGAGGCCGCTGGCATCGGCAGCGTCGGCGCTCTGGTGCTGGCCATCGCATATGGCAGGTTCTCGTTCGCCGGACTGCAGCGCGCGCTGACCTCGACGATGGCGACGTCGAGCATGGTCCTGTTGCTGGCGGTCACATCGAACATCTTCGGTGCGGTGTTCGCTCGCCTCGGCTCGGCGAACTGGATCACCGAGACGATGCTCGGCCTGCAGTTGCCGCCGAGCTTCATGCTGATTGTCGTGCTCTTTCTCATTTTTCTGCTGGGTTGGCCGTTTGAGTGGCCAGCCATCGTCCTGGTGTTCCTGCCGATCTTCTATCCCGTTGTGAAGGGCATGGGCATCGACCTCATATGGTTCGGAGCGTTGGTCGCGGTGGTGCTGCAGACCGCCTTTCTGTCGCCGCCGGTCGCCATGTCGGCGTACTATCTCAAGCAGGTGGTCAAGGGCTGGAGTCTCGCGACGATTTATGCCGGCATGTTCCAGTTCATGATCCTGCAGGTGTTATGCGTTGCGCTTATGATCGCTTTCCCCGGCATTGCGACCTGGTTCCCGCAGACGCTGCACGAGACGTCGCGCAGTCAGGTCATCCCCGAGGAGTACAAGAAAATCCTGGAGCAGCAGAAGCAAGCACCGTCCTTGGAAGACGAGGATTGGTTGACACCAAAAAAGAAGTAGCCGGACGTCTGCGTGCGCTGCTCGAGGATTACGGATTTATGACGGGGGGGATGTCGATCCATCTCATCCCCCATGCGAATTGAGCACTTGGCAGAAGAAAGGGGCCATATCGGTCGGTATCCGAGCGTGGAGTACATTTTCTGCCGTGTGTGTACCGTTTCACATCTTGTACGCGAAACGATGCTACCGTTGGCCTGAAAGTCCCGTTTATTTCCCGGCCCAACGTCAGCATTTTTTTGGCAATTGTAGTTCTGGGGGCTCGTAAATGAGTAGTCGTGATCGGGTCTGCGACCGCATGGTCATTCTGCACCAACGTGTCTGGTCGCTCAATTCTCAACTTGCGGAGCTTCGAACCCTTAGCGCTCGGGTGCAGAAGGCGTTGGAAAGAACCAACGGCAAACGTTCAAGAGTCCCACGTGTGGGAGCAGTGCGGCGTCGATCTCGAAGATGACTGCAAGCTCGAGAGCCATGAGCCGCAGCTGGGCCATGGGCCGTAACCCGCAGAAGGTGGGCTCTCTCAAAGGCCTGCTCTGGGTCAAAAGCATCGCAAGGTGGAAAGCGCATGAGAGACTTGGCTGGACAGACCGCATTCGTGACAGGCGCTGCCTCGGGGATCGGACTGGGGATCGCGACCGCGCTGTCACAGGCGGGGGTGAAGGTCATGCTCTGCGATATCGAGGAAGAGGCGCTGAAAAAAGCGGTCGCGGACCTGAAGACACGGACCAACGTCGATGTCGATGGCGTGAAAGCTGACGTCTCGCTCAAAGGCGAACTTCAGGCGGCAGCGGACGCGACCGTCGCGCGGTATGGCAGAATCCACATATTGGTCAACAATGCGGGCGTGGGCGGCGGCGGCACCTATGGTGAGTGGACTGATGCTGGCTGGAACTGGGTCCTCGGCGTCAACCTGATGTCGGTGATCTGGGGCTTCGAGATTTTCGGTCCGCTGATCGAAGCGCACGGCGAAGGAGGGCAGGTTGTTTCCACGGCGTCCGTCGCCGGACTGATTACGGGACCAAGTCCGGCGTACGATGTGAGCAAATATGGAGTGGTGGCGCTGTCCGAGGGGATGCGTAACGTGCTCGCGCCGAGGAAGATTGGGGTATCCGTTCTGTGTCCGGGCGTCATCCGCACGCAGATCATGAACTCTCGGCGCAATGTGCCGCAGCGATTTGCTGGAGCTGTCGGCAATCCTCCGCCGACAGAAGGACCCCGCGCCGAGTTCATCAGGGCATTGCAGGGACGGATCAACAACGGCATTGATCCGCTCTATGTGGGCGAACTGGTTCGCGAGGCCATCGAAAACGACTGGCCCTATATTTTCACCGATACTGAGCACGAACCGTTCATCGACAGGCGCTTCAGCGATCAAGCAGGGCTTCGACCGTATACGCGGACGAACGCCGCGACGCTAGTTCTCGCATCTGCTCATCGCGACATTTTGCGGTGCCGCACAACTTCGGCCGCTATAGGGGAAAGCGGACATTGCCTTCGCACCACGCCGCTGGGTTTATGGGTACACGCCTAGCTGCCCGCTAGTCACTTCCGGTCTGCGCCGATCGGCGGACGATTTTGGAGCCCGGCCATGGGCAGTCTCGTGGGGTTGATCCTTGGGACCGTCCAATCGCGTACCGCTCTATTTCCATGTGTGCTATCTAGTTGGGTAGCAAAATGGTAGCGGGAAAAGCAAATCATGACTGACGATCAGGTCAATCTTGTCGTTCAGCACCTTTGCGAGCAATTGCACTTGGCGCTCCGATTGAAGGGCAGCGAGGCACATCCACCAAACGCCAAGGATATTGGATTCGATCCTGCCTTTGTAAGAACTGTACTGCTGACCGGGTTGCGGTCGGCGGGTGTCACGATCCATGACGAGGCAGCCGGGCCGAGCGAAGGGCCGCCGCGGTCCTAAACGCAAGATGCGAGACAAAAGCTCCGCGCCGAAGTCTTGGTGGCGTCACGAGCGGCCGTCGAGGTAACCGCGGCCCCGCGTCCCGTTTACCGTCGACAGCTGACATCACAATAGCTTCAGCGTTGTTCGGCTCGGGTTCAAAGGCGGTCCTGGCTCAGGCAAGGAATAACTCTGCTATGGGCCGCCATAGGCGACATCCGGGATCCTGCCATTGACCGGCACACGGTGGTCCGACCTTCGGAACCTCTGGGGCCAGCGGCTGTTGTAGCGCACGAGGGCCTGATGCATGGACATGGTCACGCGCGTTGACAGTGCGGATGCCGACCCAGCGAGCCGAGCTGCTCCGGTGAACTCACACAACGAGTGGGACCCGCTAGAGGAAGTGATAGTCGGAAGGCTCGAGGGTGCGGCAATCCCCTCCGACCATCCGGTTGTCACCTGCAACATTCCGGGCATGGCTGCGCGAGCCCAGTCGCTGCTCGCAGGCTTCCATTATCCAAAGATCATGATTGAACCCGCGCAGCGCGAGCTTGACCACTTTGTCGCTCTGCTACAATCGCTGGGCATCGTGGTAAAGCGGCCGGAAGCGGTCGACCACAAGAAGCGCTTCGGCACGCCGGAATGGTCCTCGTGGGGCTTCTGCAATTCCTGCCCGCGCGACAGCCTGCTTGTGATTGGCGGGGAGATCATTGAAACGCCGATGGTTTGGCCATGTCGCTACTTCGAAACGCACTCCTATCGTCCGATCCTGAAGGACTATTTCCGACGTGGCGCGCGCTGGACCGCCGCGCCCAGGCCGCAGCTGACGAACGAGCTGTTCGATCCAGAGTTTCACGTGCCCGAGAAAGGCGAGCCGATCTCGTACATCCTCACCGAATTTGAACCGGTCTTTGACGCCGCCGATTTCTTTCGCTGCGGGCGCGACCTGTTCGTGACCCGCAGCAACGTAACCAATGCGTCCGGCATTGAATGGCTGCGTCGGCATCTTGGCGACGGCTATCGCATTCATGAAATCAAGAGCCGCTGTCCCACTCCGATGCACATCGATACCACCATTCTGCCGCTTGGCCCCGGCAAGATTCTGATCAATCCCGAATACATTGACGCCGACCAACTTCCGGCCATCTTGAAAAAATGGGACATCCTCGTGGCTCCGGAGCCCGAGCCGATAACCGATCCTATGCTCAGGATTACCTCGTTATGTGGGAAATGGCTCAACATGAACGTGCTGATGGTGGACGAGAAGCGAGTCATCGCTGATCCGCATCATACCGCAACGATGCGTGCGTTGGAGAATTGGGGATTCGAGCCCATTCCCTGCGAGTTCTTGCATTATGCCGCATTTGGCGGAGCCTTCCATTGCGCCACCCTCGACATCCGGCGGTGCGGCACGTTGCAAAGTTATTTTTGAGCGTCGGCCTTCCCCTCCGGTTGACGGTGCAGTCGTGAACCTAGGGAACACCCTTCGGCAGCTCCCGTTGCGCAATGACTCGTACGGGTGGGAAGACGACGCAATCCACCACATCGAAAATCACTTCGATACGTCGGTCGAAGGACTTCGCGAAGGCAATGGCGTCCTTGGTCTTTGCATCGGCGATACGTGTGCCGAGTGTGCAATGCGGGGTCCAGGCGCCTGGCCGATAATGTGGCCGACAATAAGCCGGGTCGATGGCGGCGCTGATTGAAGCGTGCCACCTTCCAATGATCTCGTTTGCTTCGGGCTCAGCCCACAGCACAAGTGGTGGGCCTACGAACCACTTAATTCGTCTGAATGCGATAGGCAATTGCACTCCGCCTGCGCTCGCGGACAGCATCGCATTCCACGCCGTCTTCTCTTCGATTTCGGGTGGGTCATAGATCGCGAATGTCAGATGTGGTCGGTACGCCAAGGTACGCATCGACGGCTTGTCTTCAAAGTCAGCAACTTGGTCCCATAGCCGTTCGATTTCGAAAGCGGAAACGTTATCGGCTCGAAGATTGATTGCGAGTGCCATCGAGCGCCCTGCTAAAGCTGAAAAAGTCAATCATCTTGATCGGCGCGTCGAAGGTCTACAACGGGGAGGCGCAGTCATTTCATTTCGAGAAGTTTGAAACCCGAAAAAGGGGCCGCTGTCCAAAGCAGCGGCCCTTATTTGTTGCTCCGAGCTTATACCTTTTGATTAGGACAGGAACGTTCGCGCAATTGCCGAGTTTTCCCGGCGCCCTTCCCAAAGGGTGACCCCGATTGGCCCCAGCTCCAATTCCCCCCAATATCCCCGCGAGCTGGGGCCATTTTTTAGGGGCAGAGGCCTCAGCTCGTCCCATTGCCCGGAGCTGGGGCCTTTTCGTTCGCGCTGTCGGCAATCGCCTCAACATCAACCGGGAGACGGCCATGTCGGCGAAATACTCATACACGCCAATTGAAGCAGCCTTACTCGGCGGCCTCCTGCACAATTCGGATTTGCTCGGCTCGCTTGGCCAGTTCGTCATAACTCTTGGCAGCGTTGCGGAGCGTTTGCTTGGTTTGCTGATGCTCCGCATTGTCGGCCTTGGCGCGGAATTCCTTCGCCCGCATTCGCCAGTACTTTGGGTTTCGATACCGCTCAATCCCCATCGGGCCACTCCCTACAACGCTGGTTCCGAGCTTTCCAACAACCGGTTCAAAGGTGAGTTAGGGCGATGTCCGAAACAGGGATCAGTGAAGTTCGCTGCTTTCAGGGCATGCCGATGTCATTGCAAAAACATGGTCCGCCAAGGCAGGCGATCAGTCCGCGAAGAACAAGTAGAGGAGCACGGTGGCAAAAATGGCCAGCCAAATGAGTGACGCCATGAAGCCAAGCCGCTGCCAATACATTAGAGGAGCCTAGTAACGCCTTTCACCAAGGGTTCCGTCGCCTTCAGGACTCGAACCGGGGCCACTTGTTGCGCGCCGAGACCGCGTCCTTGATCCGCGCTCTCAGTCTAGGATCTCGGCGTATCGAGCTTGCAGATCGGGATCGAAGGGGCCGCATTGAGTGCGGACAATCTCGCCGAATGAGTTGAATTTAAGAGACGCTTGCACCATGCCGTCCGGCACAGCGTAAGAGACCACGATCCAATCGCCGTCTGTCGACAGCTCCTTCAGCGCACCAGCTGGCTTTTCGTCAAATTGCCGTCGCCAGTATTCGATCAGCGCAGTGCGGCCAACTATCGTTATTCGACCCTTGCAGCCGCAGTCCAGGATAGCGTCGCTCGCGTAGAGATCGCCGATAGAGAGGTCCCGTGCCCGATAGGCATCGAGCCAGTCCATTGCCGCTGCCATCGGGTCAAACGCAATCATTGTGCAAGACTTGGTCGAGACTCAGCGATTGCTATCGTCCTTGCCGTTGGGGCTGCCATCGCCGCCACCGTTACCACCGCCATTGTTGCCACCGGGGGGCGCCTGACCTCGCAATTGCGTCAGACGTGAGCGAGGTCGACAGCAGGAGAGTGATGGTCGCAGGTGTCACTGCTGCGAATCTTCCGCATGTCTTTAGGAATTCGCGGCGATCATCTTCCTGGTCTGGCGTTGGCCCCCGTCCAAAAAGTAATTAGAGCCGTTATTTGGATTAAGAAAATTAACTATGTTAGTTCATCGCGGTCGCCTGCGCATGGCTCCGTGCGCTGGATCATCTCAACCATGGTCAGTGGACTTGTCGCTTCGATGCCATTGGTCAGCAATCGCCTTCTCGACCTCCGATGCGAGGGCGTTGAGGTGCTCGGCTGGCTGCTTGAATAACCCTCGTTTGCGAGGCTCGGTGGCAAGATCGCGAATGAGCGCGCACTCGGCAGCATCCGTTCGCAGTTTTTCCGCCTGCGCTTGCATGTCCTTCATGTCACGCAACCTTAGGCGGGGGCTCCCTTCTCAAGGAACCGCCCAGCGCCTGACCAAGGAAGGCGCTGGGCTTCCGGCAGTGCCAAGGCGTCGAACGAGGCGCCACTCAGCATCGCCCGAATAATCAAAACAACCAGGGTTAGTGCACGACACGAATAAAATAGTAGCTGACGCCACCGATAACGAGAACTGTAGGCACGACCCAAAGCAGTACGACTGGCGTTGGTTTCCTCCTCCTCCTTCTTCTTCTGCCCGCTAGCGAAAACTGGCGAAGGAGGGTTGCGGTTCCTGGCGCACGAACATGCCGTCCGTTCCTTCCGGCTGCTCACAGCGCCATAGAGAGGAGGGCAAGCAAGCCGACAATGTCCAGCGCCCACGCCAGCGCATGCGGCACCCATGGTCGGTCAGGCGTCACGACGACATCCTCCGCTCGGATGTTTCATCGCAAAACTCAACCCGCTGGCGCTCATTGACCTGTATCGATGGCTCTTCATTCACTCTCTCGGATGCCGGCTCATAGCCTTCAGGTTCGGGTTCGCTGCCGTCAAGGCAGCGAAGGTCCGCTAAGGGTCCTCACCCGGAAAAACTCGCGGCGAGCACAACAAGTCCGCTTTGCTCGATAGGGCGGACGCTGGAGCGGACCTCAAAGAGGTCTGCATCGGGCCCAGAAGGCGACATTGGCGGCCCGGACTCGATCTCTATTTGGTGCGCACCGCGGGTCAGCTCAGGCGCACCCCGGGTCAGCACAGTTGACGTTTCAACTTAGCGCATGACCGAAACGTCAAAGCGCGTTTGGCGCTGCGCTCTGATCCGTTTAGAGTATGGTGGGTTGGTGGGGCCTGGTGCGGCCATGGTGCAAGAGCGGGTCCGAGTCGAGCGAAGATTATCAGCGATCTTGGCCGCCGACGTGGCCGGCTATTCTCGGCTCATGCACAATGACGAAGAGGCGACACACGCCAAGCTGACGGCCCTTCTCGCCGGAGGTGTCGAGCCCGCAATTGCGCAGCACGGCGGCCGCATCGTGAAGAACACCGGCGACGGGTTTTTGGCTGAGTTTCCAAGTGCGGTCGAAGCGGTGCGGGCTGCCATGCAGTTTCAGTCCCGCATCAACGAACTTACCTGCGACGACGCGGAAGACAGGCGCATTCTCTTCCGTGTGGGGCTCAATATCGGTGATATCATCGTCGAAGCCCATGACATCTTTGGAGACGGCGTCAACATTGCGGCCCGGCTCGAGAGCATCGCCGAACCCGGCGGCATCTGTATCTCTCAGACTGTCTTCAATCACGCGCGCGACAAGGTGCCGTTCGACGTTGAGGAAGCGGGTGAGCAAACTCTGAAGAACATCGCCCGGCCCGTCCACGTTTACCGCATCATCATCGACCCGGGCCCGCGCACTGCGACGCCCAAACGCGAGATTCCGGCGCTCGCGTTGCCTGACAAGCCGTCTGTCGCCGTGCTGCCGCTGACCAATATGAGCGGCGACCCCGAGCAGGAATTCGTCTCCGACGGTATCGCCGAAGATGTGATCACGGCGTTATCGCGTTATCCCTCATTGTTCGTCATCGCACGGAACTCGTCGTTCACTTACAAAGGCCGAGCGGTTGATGTGAGACAGGTCGGGCGCGAGCTCGGCGTCCGCTACGTGCTTGAAGGTAGCGTGCGCAAGGCCGGCAGCCGGATCCGCGTGACCGCGCAGCTCATAGAGGCGGCGACCAGCAATCATGTATGGGCCGAGCGCTACGACCGCGATCTCGCAGATATTTTCGCCGTGCAGGATGAGCTTACCGAAGCGCTGACGACTGCGCTCGCCCCCGCCATTGCAGACGCCGAGCTCCGACGCGCCATGCGCAGGCCGCCGGGCAGCCTTGATGCCTGGGCCGCCTATCAGCGCGGCCTGTGGCATCTGAGCAAAGCGACCGCAGAGGACGATGAGAGCGCCGAGAAATTCTTCAGACAGGCGATCGATCTCGACCCGACCTTCAGCGGCAGCTACAGCGCGCTCGCTCTGTACCAGCTGCAAGCGGCCGCGCTCTACCAGAAGATTGGCCTGCGAGACGCGCAACACTCGGCGGAGGCCTTGGCCCGCCGGGCGGTCGCGCTCGATGGTGCCGATGCCGAAGCCCGTTCGTGCCTTGGCTGGGCCTTGCAAGCACGCGGCGAGGCTGACGATGCGTTGGCGGAGATCGAGCGAGCTCTCTCTATGAGTCCAAATCTGGCGATCGCGCATGGCCATCGAGGCGCGACGCTGATCTTTGCCGGACGGCACAAGGAGGGGGTCACGTCTCTCAACGTGTGTATCAGGCTCGATCCCCGCGATCCCTATCTGGCAGTCCGCTTGTTGCACATTGCGTGCGGTTTATATTTCTGCGGCGAATACGAGGCTTCGATCGAGGCCGCAAAACGTCTGATCCGGTCGTATCCGAATTTTCCGATGATCTACCGCTGGTCCGCGGCGGCGCTGGGCCAGCTTGGCCGCACAGCGGAAGCGAAGGAAGAACTGGAAAAGGCCGTCTCGCGCGCACCGGGGGCCTTAGATATGTATGTCCGCAACAGAGCCCCGTGGTTTCGTCCACAAGACCACGCGCATCTCGTCGACGGTCTGAGTAAGGCCGGATGGAGGGGGTGAGGCTGCATTGAACTGCGGGCCATCCCTTCTGTTTGCAGCGAGTTGTTCGACGTTTCCCGCACGACGTCTCTTGTCGGATTGCCAAACGTCCGATTCGGGTCATTCACGTCGATCGGTCGCTGCTTGGTCAGGTCCGGTTTACCCGCGCCAGCCGACAGATGAACGAACGTCGAATTTCGTCGGTATGGGCCAAGAGACATACTCCTTGAAGTTTTTCCCCAATTAGGTTTCTACTTATGGGCGGTTCCTGTGCGAGACTTCATGTCACAGCAATATTCGCGTCGTAAGGCTCTTTCATCGCTGGCCGCTACAGTCGCATGTACGGTGGCCGGTTGTATCCCCGCAACCGCAGAGCCAGTTTCTCCTGGCGGGACGCAGGACTGCCCCGGTCCGATCTTCTCCCCAACAGGTCCAAACGCGGAGCTTTACGGCGCGAGCGATGACTATCCGCTTCCCGACATTTTGGAGGCGCGAAGACACGGCGACCCTTGGGAGCCAAAATACCGCGTCGCTGCATTCACTCATATCGATCAAATTTATCGAACTCGGCTCATCAAGCGAGCTGTTACGCCGTGGAAGTTCAAGTGTTCAAGGGCAGACGTCTACTACAACTTTCAGGGAAGCCGGTTTTCGCCGCTCGACTATATGTCACGCAATCCGGTCACTGGCCTGCTCATCGCCAAGGACGACGAGATAATCTTCGAACGCTATCAGTACGCGCGAACTGATCAAGATCGGTTCGTATCGCAATCGATGGTCAAGTCCATAACCAGCCTGTTGATCGGCGTCGCCATCTCCGAGGGCGCCATCAAGTCAGTCGATGATATCCCCGAGACCTATGTGCCGGGCTTCAAGGGCAGCGAATACGGCAGGACGCCAATCCGCGATCTTCTGCACATGTCCTCAGGTGTTGATTTTGGCGAAACGAGAGATGGAGGTCGTGATCTAAATCGCCTGTGGAACGGGATGGGGATTGCCTTTTCAGGCACCAAGATCGGCACGGTGGAAAGCATCATGCAATTCAATCGTCGCATCGCACCAGCAGGGACAAGGTTGCCAGCGTGGAACCCGATGTGCTCGGTATGGTGCTTCACCACGCGGTCGACAAACCGGCATCCGACTATTTGCGAGAGAAGGTGTGGGACCCGATTGGCACAGAAGCAGATGCTAGTTGGTTGATAGACGCGGAAGGATTTGAACTCAGTCACTTCGGCTTCAATGCCGTGCTGCGCGACTACGCCCGTCTCGGACGTTTGCTAGCGCATGATGGTACATGGGAGGGCAAGCAAATCGTGCCGGCGCAATGGATCATCGACGCGACGACGGTTCGAGCTTCGGATGGCCATCTTCTCCCTGGAAGGGCGACGAAAAGATTTGGATACGGCTACTTCTTGTGGCTGTTTCCTGGCGACAGGCGTCAGTTCGCACTTCTGGGATACAAGGGCCAATATATTTGCGTTGATCCGGCCTCAAAGATCGTCATGGTCCATACTGCAATTGAGGACCCTGCATATGGAGACGAGCCATGGGTCCTATGGTCTTCGCTGGTCGATCAGCTAAGCTAAAACTTTTTGCTCAGCACGAAGCTGCGCATCGGCCGCTCAGGTCAAACTGCGAAGAACTCCGACCAAGCAAATCCCGTCCGTTGTGTCACCGTGAGCCGACCTCAGCGCCTGGCGCCGTACCTTCGCTTTAGGGCCAAAAACGGACAATGCGCTGGGGTATGAGCTAAACTGGGCCATCTATCAATCAACACCGCAGGACATGCAATGGGACGTTCCGTCCAGTCTCCACTAACACTCTTCGATAGCCTGCCATTTGGGTTCGCCCAGGTCTCCATCGTGCCCACGCCCTTCGGCGATGCAGTTCATGTTTCGGGACAGGTAGCCTGGGACGCGTACCGCAACATAGTGGGTGCGAATGACATCGGCATTCAACTGAAGAAAAGTCTGGAGAATCTAGCCACAGCGTTGGCGTCGGTCGGCGCGACACTCGATCAAGTCGGGGCAATAAGACTTTACATCCGGCAAAGCCATATCGACCAAGGCAAGGCGATCAGCGACGCGCTGATGGAAACCTTTGGTGACCGGCCACCGTGTGCTACTTGGATAGGTGTGCCGAGCCTAGCGCGAGAGGAATTCTTAATCGAGGTTGAACCGTCAATTATCTTCGTTGCCCGAAGCTGAGTGATGTCTCTTGCGGGTCATGAGCGGCGGTCACCGCAACTTTCGTGCAACGTCCGGTCTCCCGCAGACAGCCGACATGGCGGCGGCTCGTTCATTGTTCAGCTCCGGGCCCACAAGCAGACATACAGGCGGGGAAATGGTAGAATGCCCCTGCCTGATTGGTGCCATCCGAGCAAGCCATGCCTAAGTATTTTCCGATCGACGCAGGCGTGACGTTTGACTGCGATAAGAGCGACCTGCTCGCGATCAAGTGGAAGGCAGAAAGCCTCTCGGCGGACTTCGTTCTTCCGAGCGCTGAGGGTCAGGCGCTTCGCGTTCGTTTCAACGGCGCCACTATAGTCCGCCTTTTGGGCGAAATGCCGCTCAGTACGGAGCAACAGCCTACGAAAAACGAGGGGTTAGTTCCAAGGCACTTCGCTTATCGCGTGGAGGGTTCGACCTTCGCGGACAGCCAGTCGGAGACCTGGAAGGAGATTCATCGTCCCGTTCGACAGTACGAATTCATCACCGGGTGGGGCTGCATGGATGTGCTCTCTGGAGTGGAGCCATCCTTTGAAGTTGTCGATATCACTGCCTGACGAATGTCGGCTTGGAGGCATTCGCGGACGTTCGCTCAAGGCATGCGAAAGGTCAGCTAAGGGCCAGGATCTGACTGTCTGACCACATCGAACTTATGGGGCAGCCCCGTCAACGTGTCATGTAAAATACTGCAAAAAACACTGCCACAATGAAAAGCAGATCGATGTTGGAAACGATTTTGTCAACTGTCACATAGGCTTTTGGGAAACGCCGTCTAGCCCTTTGCCCAAGCCATAGCGCAGCCGCCGCAAGCCCGACGAAAATGCAAAGGCCGATTAAGAACGTCCACATGATCTTCTCGCCAGGCACCGCAACGGTGCACCGATCCGCGCACCTTTCAGGGATTCTATATCCGAACGGAGGCCAAGCAAGCCCGTTCAAGAAAGTCCGCATGGGGTCATGAGCGGCGGTCACTGCAACCTCCGTGCAACGTCCGGTCTCCCGCAGACAGCCGACATGGCGGTGGCTCGTTCTTTGTTCAGCTTGGGGCCAATAGCGGCGGTGGGGGAGTTGCGGCCGCAGATTGTGCTCTGCCCGACCGAGGAATAAAATGCCCTCCAACTTTCCGAGTTTGCAGCAATCCAATGCGCAAGCTCATCGCGGGCAACGCGAGGGAAGAACCTCATCATCGGAGGTCCACATGGCAGCGGAAGATCTTGATCGCGCAGTCGAGCGAAGTCATCGAGCCGTGGCAGCGGTATTCCGGGGCGATCCGGGCCCGGCGAAGGCTCTTTTTTCAGAAATTGATGACGTCACTTTGGGCAACCCTTTTGGGCCCTATGCACGCGGCCGTAAAAAGGTCGAAGAAACGATTGCCCGTGCCGCCTCGCACTATCGCGATGGCGACGTCACCGGCGTGGAACTTGTAGCGAAATATGTGTCCGATGGGCTTGCCTGTGTCGTCGAAGTGGAGCGAGGGCATGCCAAGGTTGGCGGGAGCGATCAAACGGCCACACTGGCTTTGCGTGTGACCAGCCTCTTTCGCTTGGAGCACGACGTTTGGAAACTTGTCCACCGGCATGCCGACCCGATCACGACACCACGCCCAGCAGCGTCTGTGATCAGCCAATAGCAAACGCGTTATCATTCCTCGGCCTTCTCATCTTCGGCGACAACAATCTGCTTGCCGTCGTGCGCGGCCGCGACTTCTGTTGTGGGTAACAAGCGGCGGTCGAAGCGGGCGAGGCTCCGCGTGGAGGCACACATGCTCATTCTCAATGGAGGAGCCACAGTCGCGAATTATCTAGTCGTCTTTGTAGTTTCCGCTAAGGGGCAAAAGAGGCCATCGACCAGCCGCATTCGATAGCTCTGCTACCGGTCTAAAGCCGACCTCGCCTTCACCGAAAGATACGTCTGCTTCGACGCAGTCGCATCGGCTTGGACATTTCCGCGGCATATCCGCTTAACGATTGCGGAGAGATCCGAGAGTGTTCCAGGGCGCCGGTTGAAAGACTGTCGCAAGGCCCTGCGATGATGACACTATGCCACTGTTTTGCCCGACGCGTCAACCTTGTATTCGAAAAATCAGAATATGCTGCGTCAGTTTGCTAAGCCATTGATATCGTGATCACCGGCTACTGTGCATGGGGTTGTTTTTCGACTTTTTGTTGTGCGGCGCCCCAGAGCTCCGCCGCGCCTGATCGCGGCCGCCGCTAATGTCCGCCGAGATAGGCCGTGATCAGTCGGGGATCGTGGATGAGATCCTTGGCGGGTCCTGACTGCACGATCTCGCCGGTCTCCAGAACGTAGCCGTAGTCGGCCGTCTCCAGTGCGGCGCGGGCGTTCTGCTCGACCAGCAGGATCGACACGCCGAGATCGCGGAGCGATGCGATGGTGCGGAAGATCTCGCGCACGATCAGGGGCGCAAGGCCGAGGCTCGGCTCGTCCAGCATGAGCAGCTTGGGCCTCGCCATCAGCGCGCGTCCAAGTGCGAGCATCTGGCGCTCGCCGCCGGAGAGCGTGCCGGCGGCCTGGCGCTGCCGCTCCTTCAACCGGGGGAAGCGGTCATAAACCTCATCGAGCGTCTTCTGGACACTGGTGCGGTCGCGCAGGCTGTAGGATCCCAGCAGGAGATTGTCGGCAACCGACATGTCGGAGAACAGCTCGCGCTTCTCGGGCACCAGGCACAATCTGCGTTCGACGCGATCCTCGACCGACATCCTGCCGATGTCGCTGCCCTGAAAGACCATGCGTCCCCTCGAGGAGAGCAGTCCGATTGCGGCCATCAGCAGCGTGGTCTTGCCGGCGCCGTTCGGGCCGATGACGGTGACGATTTGTCCTTCCTCGACCGACAGCGAGACGTTGCGGACCGCTTCGACATTGTCATAGCAGACCGTGACGTCCGACAGGGAAAACATCGAGCTCACGCGACGCCTCCGAGATATGCCTCTTGCACCCTTGCGTCGCTGCGGATAGCAGCCGGCGCGCCCTCGCAGAGCTTCGAGCCGAAATCCAGCACGACGATGCGGTCGACCAGCGACATCACGAACTCCATGTCGTGCTCGACGATCAGGATGGTCAGGTGGTCCGCCCGGAGCGAGCGCAGCAGCTCGGCCAGCCTGAGCTTCTCCTGGCGGCGCAGGCCCGCGGCGGGCTCGTCCAGCACCAGGAGGGTCGGGTCTGCGGCAAGCGCGCGCGCGATCTCCAGGATGCGCTGATTCCCGAGCGGCAAATTGCCGGCGAGTTCGAACGGCTTCTCGCCGAGACCGACGCGTTCGAGCTGCATCAGCGCCTCATGACGCGCGCTCGCTTCCTCGCGCCGGTTGAGCCGGAAGGCGCCGGCGAACAGACCTGCACTGGTGCGGCCATAGGTACCGAGCATCACGTTCTCCAAAAGGCTCATGCGCGGCCGCAGCTTGACGTGCTGGAACGTGCGCGCAATCCCGGCCTTGGCGATACGCGACTGCTCGTCACGTGTGATCGGGCGTCCGGCAAAGACGATCTCGCCCTTGTTGACCCGCAGCGCGCCGGTCAGGCAATTGAACATCGTGCTCTTGCCGGCTCCGTTCGGACCGATCACGGCGAGGATTTCACCCGACCGCACTTCGAAGCTGACATTGTTGACGGCGACCAGGCCGCCGAACCGGCGCTCGGCGCCGTCCACCTTCAAGAGCAGCTCACCGGGCTTCGGTTGCGAACGGCGGGGCAGGGGCGATGCCGGCCGCGGCCGCTCGTGCTGCAGTTTCGGCAGGTAGCGCGCGACGAACGGCACGATGCCCTGTCGGGCCCATTGCAGGAACAGGATGAAGAGAGCCGAGAAGGCGACGATCTCGAGCTGTCCGGATGCGCCCTTGGCGATCAAGGGCAGATAGTCCTGCACGCTGTTCTTCAGCAGCGTCACGATGGCGGCGCCGACGACGCCGCCGAGAAGGCTGCCGGCACCTCCGACCATCGACATCATCAGATATTCGATGCCCATGCCGGCATCGAACGGGCCGGGACTGATGAAACGGCTCATGTGCGCGTACAGCCATCCCGACAGCGAGGCCAGGAAGGCCGCGATCACGAAAGTCACGAGCTTGATCCGGAACGCGTTGATGCCGAGGCTTTCGACCAGCATGTTGCCGCCGCGCAGCGCGCGCATGGCGCGGCCGAGCCGGGAGTCCAGCAGGTTGTAGCCGAGCAAGAGGATGGCGGTCACGATGCCCCAGATCAGGAAATAGATCTGCGCGCTGGAGACGAGGGCGAACGATCCGAAGCTGATCGGCGGGATCGACGAGATGCCGTTGAACCGGCCAAGCCCCTCGACATTGCCGAACAGGAAGCCGATCGCCAGACCCCAGGCCATGGTGCTGAGCGAGAGGAAGTGGCCCTGGAGCCGCAGCGTGACGAGGCCGAGAATGGTCGCAACGCCGCAGGTCAGGGCCACGCCGAACAGCAGGCCGAGCCAGGGCGAATGGCCAGTCAATGCCGAGACCCAGGCGGTGGCATAGGCCGCGACCCCGACGAAGGCCGCCTGTCCGAACGACACAATGCCGCCGACGCCGGTGAGGAGCGCGAGCCCGATGGCGACCAGCGAATAGATGCCGATGTAGTTCATCAGCGTGATGCTGAACGGGCCGAGGACGAAGGGAGCCGCAGCGAGGCACAGGACGGCGGCGCCAGCGGCGATCTGAACGTGAAGGCGCGTCATTCCTCGATCTCCTCCTCGGAATGCAGCGACACGAGGGATCGCCAGATCAGCACCGGGATCAGCAGCGAGAACACGATGACGTCCTTCAGTGCGCTGCTCTCGAAGGATGCGAAGCTTTCGAGGATGCCGACGCCGACGGCACCGATCGCCGCGCCTGGATAGCTCGTCATGCTGCCGATGATGGCGCCGACGAACGCCTTGAGGCCGATCAGGAAGCCGGAATCGTAGAACACCGTGTTGACGGGCGCGATCAGGATGCCCGATACGCCGGCCATGAGAGAGCCGAGGAGATAGGCGATCGTGCCGGCACGTGCCGGTCGTATTCCCATCAGCCGCGAGCCGGTCCGGTTCACGGCGGTGGCGCGCAGGGATTTGCCGACCAGCGAGAAGTCGAAGAACAGATAGAGCAGGCCGCTGAACACGAGCGCTGCGATGACGATCAGCATGGTCTGGCCTGAGATCAGCACGCCGGCGAGCTCCATCGAGAGCGAGGTCAGCGGCTCGGTGCGGACACCCTCGGGGCCGAAAAACAATAGGCCCAGCCCCACCAGCGCAAAATGCAGGGCCACCGACACCGTCAGCAGCAGCAGCACCGTGCCGTCCGCGATCGGGCGGAACACGATGCGATCGAGCAGCGGCGAGATCGGCGTGATCAGCATCAGTGCGAGCACGAGCCTGACGGCGAGGGGCGGGTCGAGGCGCATGGCAAGCCAGGCGCTACCGACCAAAGCCAAGGGGAGTACGAGATAGAAGAGCAGGGCGCGCGGAGCGAGACGAAGCTCGCCAGAGCGCGTCAACGAAACGATCTCGATCAGGGTTGCGAGACAGGCCAGCACCACGACCAGCGCGCCCGTCCCCGGAAAGCGCTTCGCATCAAGGGCGGCCAGCGTCAGCGCAGTGAACGCCGCGATGTCGCCGAAGGGGACGAAGATGACCCGCGTCACGGTGAATATGAGCACGGTCCCGATCGCCACGAGCGCATAGACCGCGCCGGTGGCGATACCATCGATCGCGAGTATGGCCGCGATATCGCTCGTCATTGAGACGCTGTCCCCCCTTCTGATTGCCGCCCCTTGGTCCTTCTTTACGGCGCGTACTTCCAGGCGCCGCCGGTGAGGCGAACGACGACGAGGGAGCGCTCGTCGACACCAGTCACAGCGCCCGGCTTGAAGTTGTAGACGGCATGCACGCCCGGAAGCTCCTTGGTGCTGAGGATCGCATCGCGCAGGGCAGCGCGGAATTCGACCGTGCCGGGTTTCGCGGTCTTGAGCGCCCGCTCAGCGGCATTGGCGAAGATCAGCCAGGCATCGAAGGAATAGGCCGAGAAACCGTCCGTGGTCGGAATGTTGTGGGTCTTCTGGTAGACGCTGCGGAAATCCAGCGCGATCTTCTTGGCGAAATGCTCGTCGGGCAGCTGCTCGGCGACGATCACGGGCCCGGCCGAGACTTGAATTCCGTCCGCCGCCTTGCCGCCAACGTTGACGAAGTCCGGATTGACCAGCGCCACCGTGCCGTAGGTGTTGCCCTTGAAGCCGCGCTCGGCAAGGCTGAGCAGCGGCAGCGCACCTTGCGTGCCAGAGCCTCCAATTAGCACGGCGTCGGGCCGTGCGGCCATCACCTTGAGGATCTGCGCGGTGACCGAAGTGTCGGTGCGGGCATAGCGCTCGTTGGTCTGGATCTTGAGATCGTCAGTCGCCTCGGCTGCCTTGGCGCCGTTGTAGACGAGGTCGCCCCATGCATCCGAGAAGCCGATATAGCCGATATTCTTCTTGCCATCGCGCTTCATGCGATCGGCGATGATCTTGACGAGCAGCGACGCCGGCTGCGGTACCGAGACCACCCACTGCTCCGGCGTGTCGGGCAGCTTGACGATCGGCGAGACCGCGATCATCGGCACTTTCAATTCGCTCGCCACTGCCGCCATCGCGATCGTCGATGGTGCGGTTGCGGTGCCGATCAGCAGGTCCACCTTCTCTTCTTCCACCAGCTTGCGCGCGTTGCGCGTCGCAGCCGACGGATCGGAGCCGTCGTCGAGCTGGATCAGGCGAATGGTCTCGCCATTGACCGACTTCCTGTATTCGTAGGCGGCGTTGATACCGCGCCCGTAGGGGATCCCGATCGAGGAGCCGTTGCCGCTCAGCGAGGTGACAAAGCCGATGGTGATGTCGGCCTGCGCGGCTGGTGCAGCGACAATTCCAGCCACAAGTGCAAGTAAGCTCACGGTCTTGCGCATTGCCTTCTCTTGCTTCGATAGGGATGTGAGTGACTGGATGCTGCCGGGCCCGAGCCCGAACTTCGAACGAATTGATCGAAAGCGATGCTGCAGCGCCGAATGTCGGCGCGACTGAAAAGACCTTGCCTTGCGGGCGGCGCAATCATGCCCGGGCTTGCCGCTGCAGGTTAGCGCAGCCGCGCTCTGTCGCGCGTCGTTCAGGTTCGAAGACTGTCCACACGATCGAGTCTCTCAAGAACGGTGCCCTGCAACACTATTGTTACGCCGCCCCAGCGCCGGTCGGCGAAGTATTACTTAAAGCCTAAAGTATATTCCGCGGAGGCGTCAACAGCATGGGGCGGCTGTCTTCAAAAAAATGCTGCTGCATACAATTCCGGCACCGGCAGCCAAAACTCGCGCCTCCTGTTCGCCCGAAATGGGCGCGGCGGCGGTGGCGCCTCGGACCACAATCTTCGATGCGCCGCACACATTTGACGCGCCAATTAGTTTATGGTTGAAATATTCGCGTCGACAGTCCCGCGACCGATCCTCCCATACCCGCTCGAGGAGAAGGACGATGCGCATCTTCTGGCAGAGCTTCGTTGATGCGAGCCTGAACGCGCCGTACATGGCGCTGCTGTCCGAGTATCTCAACAACATCGCTGCGCCGGGTACGACGGTCCATGTCGAGGGCATTTCGCCGCCGGATCGGGAGTTCGGGCGTCTTGCTGAGCTGCGCTGCGCCGTCCAGGCGATCGACAATGGTATCGCAGCGGACGAGCAAGGCTTCGATGCATTCGTCATGGGGCACTTCCAGGATCCCGGTCTGTACGAGCTTCGCGCGACGCTCGATATTCCCGTGATCGGTACCGGCGAGGCGACGCTGCTTGCCTCCTCGCAGCTTGGTCGGCGGCTCGGCCTCGTTACGCTCGATACCGTCTTCGAGGTCTGGCACTACGAGCAGGCCGAGCGTTATGGCCTCGGCGATCGCGTCGTTCACGTGACGGGCCTCGACTGCAAGCCCGAGGATTTCGCAGATGCCTTCGCGGGCGATCAAGCCGCGCACCGGCGCATGGTCGAGGATTTCGTCGCCTGCGCGCTGCCGCTCGTCGAGCGCGGCGCCGATGTCGTGATTCCCGCCGGCGTGCTGCCGGGCCTGCTGATCGGCCGGGAACATGGTCTCAAGGTTGGGCACGCCCCGGTGGTCAACTGCGCCGCGGTGGCGCTGAAGAGCGCCGAGATGTGGGTGCAGCTCAGGCGCCTCAATGGTACCGAGCCGAGTCGCGGGCCGAGCTTCAAGCGCGCCAGCGCGCTTGCTCGTGACGATTTCCGCGCGATGCTCGCGCGCAACCGACGTTAGAGCCCGGTGCAGCGTTTGGAGAAGACGACGACATGATGATGCCTGAGAAGATCCTATACGAAACCGAAGTCACGGCCACCGGAGGCCGTGACGGTCAGCAGTGAGCTCCGACGGATTGCTGTCGGTGTCGCTGTCATTGCCTAAATCGCTGGGCGGCGCCGGAGGCGAGGGCACGAATCCGGAGCAGCTCTTTGCGGCCGGCTATGCCGCGTGCTTTCTTGGTGCGGTCAAGCTCGTCGCGCGCACCAGGAAGGTCGTGCCGGTCGCGGAGCCTTCGGTGACGGCGAAGGTCGCGATGGGGCCAGTGCCGGTCGGTTATGCGCTCGCGGTCGAGCTGAAGGTCAGGCTGCCCGGTGTCAAGACGTCAGTGGCGGAAGGCATTGTTGCCGGTGCCCACGAACGCTGTCCCTATTCGAACGCGACGCGCGGCAATATCGATGTGAAGCTGACGGTGGTCTGAGGCGGATGGACAGGACAGGCGGCCGGTGACGAATTCGTTGCGCGTACCCTATGACGGCATCGTGATGGCAGCTCCCGTCACGATACCCTATGTGCGCTACTCCATCGAAAGCGCGCAGTGGTGGATCGGTCGCGCCTTGCGCTCGCTCGTCACCGAGTCCGGCATCAAGGTCTCCGATATCGATGGTCTGTGCGTCTCCAGTTTCACCATGGGCACGGACAGCGGCATCGGCCTGACGCAGCATTTCGGACTCTGCGTGCGATGGCTTGATACGATTCCGCTCGGTGGCGCCAGCGCCATCGCGGCGCTGCGAAAGGCGGCGCGCGCGGTTCAGGCGCGCGATGCCGATATCGTGGCATGCATCGCCGGCGACACCAACCACGTCGATTCCTTCCGCCTGACGCTTGAGAATTTCTCCCGCTTCAATCAGGACGCTGTCTATCCTTACGGTGCGGGCGGCGCGAATTCGAGCTTCGCTCTCATTGCACGCAACTACATGCGGAGTTTCGGAGTCACGCGTGAGGACGTCGGCAGGATCGCGGTCGCCCAACGCGCCAACGCCTTGCGCAATCCGCACGCGCTGATGAAGACGCCGTTGTCGATCGAGCAGTATTTGGCGGCGCGCCCCATCTCCGATCCCATTCATCTGTTCGACTGCGTGATGCCTTGCGCCGGCGCCGAGGCCTTGCTCGTGATGCGGGAGGATACGGCCGCCTCGCTGCGGCTGCCGGCGGCAAGGCTGCTGTCGACGATCGAGCGCCACAATGCCTTTGCCGATGATCCGATGCAGGTTCGTGGCGGCTGGGCGATGGACGTCGGTGAGCTCTATGCGATGGCCGGCGTCAAGCCCGACGATCTGAACATCGTCCAGACCTACGACGATTATCCCGTCATCTCGATGATGCAGTTCGAGGATCTCGGCTTCTGCGGGAAGGGCGAGGGGGCCGAGTTCGTGCGTCAGCACGATCTCACCATCGACGGGGACCTTCCGCACAACACATCTGGCGGACAACTCTCGGTCGGGCAGGCCGGGGCTGCCGGCGCCTATCTCGGTCTCGTCGAAGGGCTGCGGCAGGTCCTGGGAGTTGCGGGCCCGACACAGGTCAGGGATGCAAGCCTCGGCCTGGCGTCAGGCTTCGGTATGATCAACTATGATCGCGGACTTGCCTCCGGCGCCGCGATCTTTGCCGGGCCTTCGCGATGATCGATCCGATTGAACCGCCACGGCGGAAGAATCCGCTGCTGCGGACGCGTCTGCCGACCGCGCCGCCGCGCGCGCGCAGCAGGACGTCGCACGGCTTCACGCGCGCCGCCGCGGAAGGTCGCTTCATGCTGCAGCGCTGCGAGGGCTGCGGCACCTTCACCTATCCGGCGCGAGAGGCGTGTCCCTCATGCCTGTCGTCCGCGCTCGCTTTCGTCGATGCGCCGGCTCGCGGCTTGCTGCTTGCCGAGACCACGGCGCGCGTGCCGAGTGACGTCTATTTCCGCGAGCGGGCGCCCTGGCGCGTCGGGCTCGTTGAGATGGATTGCGGGCCGACCATCGTGGCGCACCTCCATGCCGACTGTATCGAAGGGGCCGCTGTCCGCATGTCGTTCCAGCTCGACAAGAGCGGTCAGGCGGTGGCCTTTGCCCGACCCGAAGGGGAGACCCCTGACATGGCTGACGACAGGCAGTGGCGTGAAATGACCGCCGATCCCAAGTTTCGACGCGTGCTCGTGACCAACGGCCGCAGCGCTATCGGCCGGGAAGCTGCCTTGGCGTTGAAGGCCGCAGGGACCAAGATGGTTTTCGTCGGCATTGCAGAGCCGTGGCGGCCGTTTGCCGGCGAAGAGCTGTTGCGAAGGCAGGACGGCATCGAACTCGTGACCCTCGACGCCGCCGATGAAAAGTCAGTTGGCGATCTCGCCGCCGACATCGGCGGCAAGGTCGACATCCTCGTGAATACGACGGAGTATGTAAGGCCCGGTGGCCTATTGGACCGCAAGGGCACCAGCATTGCACGCGACGAGATCGACCAGGCCTATCTCGGCTTCATCAATCTCGCGCAGGCCTTCGGGCCCATCATGCGGATGCGGGGCGCGGACGGCATCAATAACAGCGTCGCCTGGGTCAACATCCTCTCCGTCCATGCGTTGGCGAACTGGCCCGCCTTCGGCGCTTACTCGGCCTCGCAGGCCGCGTGCCTGTCGCTTTCGCATTGTCTTCGCGCCGAACTCCGGCCGGGCGGCATCAAGTTGATGAACGTCTTCACGGGGCCAGTCGACACCGAGTGGTTTCAGACCGTGCCTCCGCCGAAGGTGGCGCCGCGCGCCGTCGCGCAGGCGGTCGTCGCCGGGCTCAGGGGCGGACTTGAAGAGATGTATGTCGGAGACGTCGCCGAGGAGATCCGGCAGCGCCTTGCGGCCAATCCAAAAGCACTCGAGCGCGAGCTCGACCGCTGAACGGCCAATTCGATCAAGCTGGAGGACGCGACGATGCAAGGCAGGGCTCTTCTGGAACTGGCGGATGCGATCGCTTCGGACGCGGTGCGCGTCATTGATCTGAGCTTCACGCTCAGCCCCGACTTTCCGGTGATCGTGTTGCCGCCCGAATTCGGCCAGGCGGCGCCGGTGCGCATCCAGGAGATTTCACGTTATGACGCGCGTGGTCCGGCCTGGTACTGGAACAATGTGACCTTCGGCGAGCATACCGGCACGCATTTCGACGCGCCGATTCACTGGTTCACCGGCAAGGATCTCGCCAACAATGCGGTTGATACTATGCCGGCCAAGGACATGATCGCGCCCGCCTGCGTCATCGACTGCTCCGCGCAGGCGGCGCAGGATCCGGACTTCGTGCTCACGGTGCCGATCGTCGAGGCCTGGGAGGCCCGGCACGGACGGATTCCTTCCCGGCACTGGGTGCTGCTGCGGACCGACTGGTCGAAGAAGGGGTGGCGCGACTATTCCAACCTCCGGGATGACGGCGCTCACACGCCGGGCCCGAATCCGGCGGTGATGAAATGGCTGTTGGAGGAGCGCGGCATCATCGGATTCGGCACCGAGACGATCGGCACCGATGCAGGGCAGGCTGGGCATTTCGAGCCGCCTTATCCCGCGCATCACTTCCTCCATGGCGCGGGCCGCTATGGCTTGCAGTGCCTGTGCAACCTGGATCAGCTCCCCGCCACTGGGGCGATCATCGTGGCCTCTCCGCTGAAGATCAAGAACGGTTCGGGCAGTCCGCTACGCGTGATCGCGCTGGTCTCCTCGACGTGAAACGCGCGCATGGCGCTTGCCCGACATCGATACACACGAAACGAAAGACAGGTGCCATGATCTCGATGAAATCACTGCTCGGCTCCGCGCTGCTGCTTCTGGCCGTTCCTCAGGGAGCGCGAGCCGACATCCTCGTCGGCTTCGTCACCGGTCTTAGCGGGCCGGTATCCTCGATCGGCATTCCGAACGCGAAGGGGATCGCCGCGGGAGAGACGTATGTCGGCGAGATCGGCGGCGAGAAGGTGCGTCTCATCCAGCTCGACGACGCCTCCGATGCCACCGCCTCGGCGCGCAACGCGCGCAAGCTCGTCGAGCAGGAGAAGGTCGACATCCTGATGGGGACGTCGGGGGCGCCGCAGACGCTGGCGATGGCCACCGCCGCGATCGAGATGAAAGTGCCGATGATCGCTGTCTCTCCGATCGCATCGGTTCCGGCCGGCGAGGGCGGCCCCTGGGTCGTGCAGACCCCGCAGCCGATGCCGCTCCTGGTCCAGGGCGTCGTTGATCACATGAAGGCGCGCGGCTTGAAGACAGTCGCGTTCATCGGGTTTTCGGATGCGCTCGGCGATCTCCTGTATGACTCACTGTCGCAGAGCGCCAAGGCGGCCGAGATCAAGGTCATCGCCAATGAACGCTACGCCAGATCCGACTCGTCGGTGACCGCGCAGGTGCTGCGCGCGCTTGCGGCCCGCCCCGACGCCATCATGCTCGGCGGCACCGGAACGCCGGGTGCGCTGCCCGCCATCGCCTTGTCCGAGCGCGGATACAAGGGGGCGCTCTACGGCAACAACGGGATGATCAGCGCCGATTTCCTTCGCCTCGCCGGCAAGACCGCCAATGGCATCATCTGCCCCACAGGGCCGGTGATCGCGGCCGAACAGCTTCCGTCGAGCAATCCTATTCAGAAGGTCGCCTTGGCCTATCGGGCGGCTTACGAGAAGGCGAACGGCGAGCAGCCGACCGATGGGTTCTCCTCCTACTCGTTCGATGGCTGGGTGGTCTTCGTCGACGCAGCCGCGCGCGCATTGGCAACCGGTGCCAAGCCGGGCTCGCCGGAATTCCGCAGCGCGCTGCGCCAAGCGTTGTTCACCACCAAGGAGGTCGTCGGCACGCAGGCAATCTACAATTTCACGCCGGCGGATCGGCACGGCGTCGATGCGCGTTCGCGCGTCCTCGTTCAGATCGAGGACGGGAAGTACAAGCTCCTGCCTTGACGTCGGGCGGGCCTGGTCGAGCCGGATTTGACGGAGCATTGCATGCGGGATGACGCCGGGCGGCAGCAGGAAGCGCCGGCCTGGGCGCGTGCGGTCGAGCTGTTTCCACCTTGCGACCGCGTGCTCTCGACCATCCTCGCCCGGCAGGCGGAGCGCTACGACGATCGCGTTCTGCTGGTTGCTGGGCAGACGCGCTGGACCTATGCGCAGACTGCGGCGATAGCGGCTGCATCGGCGCAGACGTTGATCGAGGCCGGCATCAAACCGGGAGACCGGGTCGCGTTGATGTGCTCGAACCGACCGCAGTTTCTTCAAGTCTATCTCGGCTGCGCCTGGCTCGGGGCCATCACGGTGCCAATCAACACGGCGCTGCGGGGGCTGCAGCTCGCGCATATCTTCCGCAACTCGCGTCCTGCGCTCCTCGTCGCCGAAGCCGGGTTTCTTGCCGCACTCGAGACCGTTGGCACCGAGGCCGCTCTGCCGCCGCTCGTATGGACGATCGATCAGGTCGTGGAGGCGCCACGGATCGCAGCGGTGCCGTTGCCCGCGCTCGCATCCATGGCGCCGGCTGGTGCCGTGCGGCCGGGGGATACCGTTGCCGTCCTCTACACCTCCGGCACCACGGGGCCGGCCAAGGGCGTGTGCTGTCCGCAAGCGCAGCTGTTCTGGTGGGGCATCTGCTCGGCGCGGGCACTCGGTATTCGCGAGGGCGACGTGCTGTTCACGACCTTGCCGTTGTTCCACACCAACGCGCTCAATGCATTCTATCAGGCCGTGCTGAACGGATGCACTTATGTGCTCGAGCAAAAATTCTCCGCTTCAGGCTTCTGGGCGGCCGCGCGAGCCCACAATGCGAGCGTGGGTTACCTGCTCGGTGCCATGGCATCCATGCTACTGGCCCAGCCTCGGAAAGAGGATGACACCGCTCATCGCGTTCGCGTCGCTTTGGGTGGGGGCGTACCGCCGCAGAATCATCGGCCGTTTCTCGAGCGGTTCGGCGTGCCGCTGGTTGACGGCTATGGGTCGACGGAGACGAATTTCGTGTTCGCAGGCGCCATTCCCTCCGACCGTCCGGGAACCATGGGATATCTGACGGGAGGCTTCGAGGCCCGGATCGTCGACGAAGATGATTCAGAGCTGCCTGACGGACAGGCTGGCGAACTCGTCCTGCGCGCCAAGGAGCCGTTTGCGTTCGCCACCGGATATTTCGGCATGCCGGAGAAGACGGTCGAAGCGTGGCGAAATCTCTGGTTTCATTCCGGCGATCGCGTCGTCCGAGACGCGGATGGACATTATCGCTTCGTTGATCGCATGAAGGATTCGATCCGCCGGCGCGGCGAGAACGTGTCCTCCTGGGAGGTCGAGCAGATCATCCTTGCCCATCCGGCGGTCGCCGCGTGCGCGATCTACCCGCTGCCGTCCGAACTGGGCGAGGATGAGGTTGCGGCGGCGATCTTGCTGGAGCAGGGGCAGTCGCTGGAGCCCGCCGACATCGTCAGGCATTGCGAGGGGCAGATCGCCTATTTCGCAATTCCGCGTTATGTCCGCATCGTGAGCGAGATGCCGCTAACGGAGAACGGCAAGATCAAGAAGGGCGCGCTGCAGCAGGCCGGTGTGACGACGGATACCTGGGACCGCGAAGCCGCCGGCATTCGAGTCCGGCGCTGAGCCTCACGTCCGCTCGCGATGCTGCAGAGCGTCCCTCACGGCGCTCTTCACATCGTCGAGCGCGCCGACGAGGCCGTCGAGACGGTCCATCGGGAATTCGGCCAGCAATTCGGCGAGCCAGGCGCCGTGACTCTTCGCCATCCGCCTGAAGGTCTTTCGGCCCTCGACCGTCATGCAGACGATCTGCACGCGCCGGTCCAGATTTGACGGCGTCCGGGTGATATATCCATCTTCGACCAGGCGATCGACGATCGGCGTCAGGTTGCCGGCCGAAACCATCAGGCGCTTGGGCAGTTCTCCCAGCACCAATCCGCTCGGCTCCCGACCGAGTTGAGCGAGAACATCGAAGCGCGGCATCGTAAAATCGTATTCCTCGCGAAATCGGCGCCGCAACTCACCCTCGATCAGTGTCGTGCAGGCCAGCAGCCGGAGCCAGAGCCGCGTCTGAGCCCTGTACTCGGTCTCCGCATCGGCCGCGTTCCTGGTGGACGCCGGCGAGGACTCCTTTGCGAGTGCCAAATCGATCTCCTGAGCCTCGTGGCGCGTTGAAGGCGAATGCAATTCCATTCGATGCGCAACAGAATAGTTCGTGCCAAAACTAAATTCAAGGCGGGGACCGGAAGAGCAGGGCGTCCCCTGATCCGGGGCGGATTTGGTCCGCGTTTTCTGTCAGCGCCGCCAGGCAAGCACCGGAAATCGTCTGTGCGCCGGCGCCTTGACAAGGTCTTCAGGGAGGGAAATAGTTTATGCTTAAAGCAATTCGAGGGCGCCGGCTGCATTGGCGGATTTGATCGCAGGCACGCCACAGAACATGCCGGCCGCCGGCAGGCAACCGACCTTGTGGAGCGACAGATGAGCTCACTGGCAAAGACAATCTCCCGCGACTGGCTGGATTGGCCGTTCTTCGAGCCGCGTCATCGCGCAATTTGCGATGCGCTCGACCGCTTCGTCACGCAGGGTGGTCTTCAGGCGGCCGACCACAGCGACGTCGATGGCGCCTGCCGCAAGCTCGTTCGCGCGCTTGGCTCGGCGGGACTGCTCGACTGCGCCGTTGCGGCGCCGGACGGTGACGTGGCGAGCATCGATTCCCGCTCGATCTGCCTGTCGCGCGAGACGCTGGCCTATGCCGATGGTCTTGCCGATTTCGCCTTTGCAATGCAGGGCCTCGGATCCGGCGCCATCGCGCTTGCCGGCTCGGCGGAGCTGCGAAACGCCGTGCTGCCGAAAGTCCGTTCCGGCGAATGGCTGGCTGCCTTCGCGCTTTCGGAGCAGGCGGCGGGCTCGGATGTGGCAGCCATGACGTGCACAGCGCGCGAGGACGGCGACAGCTACGTTCTGGAAGGCGAGAAGACCTGGATCTCGAATGGCGGGATCGCCGACGTCTACACGCTGTTCGCGCGAACCGGGGAGGCGCCTGGCGCGCGCGGCATCTCCGCCTTCGTGGTGTTTCCCGATGATCCCGGCTTCAGCGTGGCCGAGCGCATCGGCATCATCGCGCCGCATCCGCTCGCAACGCTGCGTCTGGACAACTGCCGCATCCCGATCAGCCGCCGCATCGGTCCGTCCGGCGGCGGATTCAAGATTGCGATGCAGACCCTCGACATCTTCCGGTCCTCGGTTGCCGCAGCCGCGCTGGGTTTTGCCAGACGCGCGCTGGAGGAGGCACGACTGCACGCGCAGACACGGCGCATGTTCGGAACGACGCTGTCGGACCTGCAGCTGACCCAGGCCGCACTCGGCGACATGGCGACTGAAACGGATGCCGCGGCGCTGCTGACCTATCGCGCCGCGTGGCGCCGCGACGTTCAGAAGCTTCCCACCACGCGTGAAGCGGCAATGGCAAAACTGGCCGCCACCGAAACCGCCCAACGGGTCGTCGACCGCGCGGTGCAGATGTTCGGCGGTCGCGGCGTGCGCAAGGGCGAGATCGTCGAGAGCCTGTATCGCGAAGTCCGCGCGCTTCGCATCTACGAAGGGGCGACCGAGGTTCAGAAGCTGATCGTCGCGCGCGAACTCCTCAAGCCGTGCTGACGGGGGCTCTCAGCGCAGAGCGTGACGGCAGCGGTCACTACGACACATCCAGCGCTCGCTTGCGTTTGGGCGCCGCCGGTCGGTCAGGTCGTCGGGCTCCACGCGTCCTGGGGTGCAGCGCCATTGTCCCGCTTGCGCGCGGCACGCGAGGCCCGCGCGCCGGGTGTCTTCTCCCGATGCAAGAGCTTGCGAAGCGTAGAGGGGTCGGCATACCCAACCTTCTCGGCGATGTCATCGAGGCTGAGCCGAGTGGTTTCCAGAAGCTCCATTGCCTTATCGACGCGCAACCTCTGGACAAATCGCACCGGCGAAAGCCCAGTGGCGCGCTCGCATCGGCGCGCAAAGGTACGCGCACCCAGGGACCCGCTGTCATCGTCATGACCGAGATGCCAGGCATTAGCCCGCACGTCGCGCGTTTCGCTCGCTGGGTGCGCGACGCAGGCTTCCGCGTCTACATGCCGTCGCTTTTCGGAACGGATGGCGATGTTCCCGACGCCGAAACTGCGGCCCGCGTTTTTCGGCGCGCGTGCGTCAGTGCTGAATTTCGAGCGCTCGGGGGCGGATCATCGAGCCCTGCATCCAACTGGTTGCGGGCACTCGCGAGGCTGGCCCATGGCGAGAGTGGCGGGCCGGGCGTCGGTGCTATCGGCATGTGCTTTACCGGCAACTTCGCGCTGAACATGATGCTGGAGCCGGCACTGCTGGCTCCTGTCTTGTCCCAGCCGTCGCTCCCGTTGAGAGCGTAGGAATTCAGTCAGCAGGATGCATGAATCTGCGATCACTGATCACGCTTGGGGACCCATTCTTCCGCGATTGAGTCCCAACGGTGGCTGTCATCGAATTCTTTCCAGAGTGGCTGCCTTGGTTTGGTTTCAGCCTTCCGTCGTGTCGCATTGCGGGCGCTGAGTTGGACGACAAGCGTGCCAGCCATCATCACCCATTCGCGAGCCTTACTTCGGGAGTTCCATTTGATTGTCGCGAACATCGGCTGCCTCCTTCAAAGTGAGAAGCCTTCGCCATTCTAGACTCGACCACGGACAAAGGGATGTAAAGTACTTCACAGCCGCCAAGATCTTTGACACGAACCTGCGGCCGATAGAGGCGCCGCGAGGTCGGAGTTTCGACGCTCGGGCCGAGATCATCCAAACCGCCGAACTGAGGCGCCGGGATTGGCAGGCGGGGCGGAAGAAGGCCGCGTCGCGCTTGCGTCAGAGTCGCATCGGAGCCGCTCGCGATCCAGGACCTATTCGCGCCCTGAGATTTGGGAGTCTCAGAGGCGTACCCCGGTCGTAGCAAACGCTTGCGCGACGGGTTCCTGAACTTGATTCAAGATCTCCATCCCCGCAATCGCGATCACCACGGCCGCGACGCAGCCAAGAAGAAAAGCCTTCATCCGCAGCCTCCCTCGATCGAACCGTCAAGCCAATTATACGACACGGCTTGCCGCGAGCAAACTCGTTGATCGCATCAAGGCACAGGCGGCCTACGGGCTCTTGAACATGGGATCGACGGAAAACGCATCACCCATCAAGCCGAGAGACTGAAGTGCGGCGCGATTCAGGTCGATTTCCAATATTGCAAGAAGAAGCGCAAGTACGACGGCAACGAGGATCAGGAACGGCGAGGCGTCTCGGGAATCGGGATCTTGCGATCCACCAAGCGCGCGCAAAGCGCTCAGTCGCGCCAGCATCTGCAGAAATGGCCGCGGTCGCCCCTGCATGCCGTCATCCTTGACGTGACCAAACAAAGACTAGTGTCCGGACCACCGGCATTCAAGCGGGATGCGCAAGGTCAGCCTGTTGCGACGCACACTCCGGAACGGAATGCAGTGTCACCCCGTTTAGTACGCACATTGGAGGATCCGACGTGAAATTGCCGACAGCGAGTTTGTGCTTCGCAGTACTCTGCCTCTTCGAGAGTGCCTCCGCCCAAGCCGCACAAACCAACTCATCTGGGGCGCAAACCCGTCCCGAGGAGAAGGGCCAAGCACAGCCGCAAGGTTGGACGGGTCCAATCAATACGGGGTCGGGTGGTGCGCCCGCCGAAAGTCCCCAAGGTCAGAGTCCGCCTGGAATGCAGGCCGCGCCGGAAGGCTCGTCCAAGAGCATGAGGGCACCAGCCAAGTAGATAGGTTCGGATATTCATCTCCAGTGGCTCTTCTGGCAATCTTGAGGGCGTGAACGTGACCAGGGCCGGTGAGGGTCAATGAGGCTACCTTTCTGCGCGCGTGGCGCCGCGGCCCTGTGGGCCATTTTCGCGGTATCATCCGTGCACGCCGACATGGTGGGGCATGGCGGCCCCGTACGAGCCCTCGCTATTTCCCCCGATGGGAGCGGCCTCCTGTCCGGAAGCTTCGATACTGCCGCCATTCGCTGGTCTTTGAAGACGGATACGGCAGAGCAAGTGCTGCGGTATCATGCTGACGCCGTCAATGCTGTCGCCTTTCTGAGCGGAGGCCGCTTGGTCACGGCCGGCGCCGATGCACGGATTGCGGTATGGACGGCGGGCCGGCAGCGGCCGGATCGGGTGTTCGAGGGACATGGAGGTCCAATCGTCGCGCTTGCGGTTTCTCCCGATGGTGCGCTTCTCGCATCCGGTTCATGGGATCGGACGGTGCGGCTCTGGTCGCTGTCGGACGGTGCGTCGCGCGTGCTCGAAGGTCATTCGCAGAACGTCAACGGCGTCGCTTTCACGCCGGACGGCAGGTCGCTCCTCAGCGTCGGTTATGATCTCACGTTGCGCATCTGGCGTTTGCCGGATGGCCAGCCTGAAGTCGTAACGTTGCCGGCGCCGCTCAACGCGGTGGCTGTTGCGCCGGATGGTGAAATCGTCACGGGCGCGGTCGATGGCATGCTGCGGATGCTGACCACCGACGGCAAGGTCAGCGGCGAAGTCGCGGCCGGTCCCACACCCGTGGTGGCCTTGACGATATCGGGAGACGGCACGTTGATTGCTGCGGCCGGTATCGGCGGCACGGTGGCGATCATCGATCGCAAGTCGCGCAGCCTGCTACGAACGCTGGTCGTGTCCGGCTTGCCGGTATGGTCGGTCGCCTTCCTTCCGGATCGAGAGACACTGATGACGGGTGGTGCGGACGGCAAGATCAGGCGCTGGAATGCGCGCACCGGCGATCCCATTGGTTCGAACCTCTCGGGAACGCCGGCCGATCCGCTCGCCGCCTATGCCGGCGATCCTGGCGCCGATGTATTTCGGGCATGTGTTGCCTGTCACACGCTGTCGGACAAGGAGGTTCAGCGTGCGGGCCCGACGCTTGCGGGATTATACGGCCGCAAGATCGCTTCGCTGCCGGGCTATCGTTTCTCCGAAGCGCTGAAGACGATGGACATCGTCTGGACGCCGGAGACGGTCGCAAAGCTGTTCGAGATCGGGCCGAATGCCTACACCCCCGGCACCAAGATGCCGGAGCAGCGCATCGGCTCGGCCGAGGACCGCCGTGCGTTGACCGACTTCTTGGGCCGCGCAACGTCGCGATAATTGCCGCTTTCGATCCTGCGAAGATATCCGCTTCGTCTAGTCCTCGCCATCGCGCTGGCGGAGATAGTCATCTGTCGTTCGCGGTGGCGTTCGTTCCGGCACGCCCTTGAACGGATCGAATTGCTGTTCGCTCATGACGATGACGCGGCAGTCTGCGCACATCCGGAGTGCCGCGATCCGCTTGTCGCCGGCCGGATACATCCAATGCCGGCCTTCGAGCTTGGCGGCGATGCGGTCGATCGTGCTCTTGACGCCGAAGGCCGTGCCGCAGCGGACGCAGAGTGCGGGCTCCTCTTCCTTGATAATCACGGCGGAGGCACGGGCCGCGCGGAAATCGATCTGCGGCTTGAGGCTGATGACTTTTTCCGGACAGGTGCTCTGGCACAGGCCGCATTGCACGCAGGCGTCCTCGACGAACTTCAGCACTGGCCGCTCGGGATCGTCGCGAAGCGCGCCGGTCGGGCAGGCCGAGACGCAAGAGAGGCATAGGGTACAGCCGCTGGTATCGACGCTGATTGCGCCCACAGGCGCACCCTGGGGCAGGGCGATCACGTCGACCGGTTTCGGCGCCAGGCGATGCAACTCGCTGAGCCCGAACCGCAAAAGGTCGCGCCGCTTGCCGACGGTCTTGAAGGTCGCGGGCGCAGCGACGGCCGCGAGCATGCCGATAGCAGCCAACTGCTCGCCGAGCGCGTCGGGATCATCCGTTTCGATGGTGGTGACGCGGTGGCCCTCAAAGCCGAGGCCGCCAAGGATCGCTTCAGCCATGGCGATCGTCTGCGACAGTCCGGTCACATCGTGGCGCGGCTTTGCGCGCAGCAGGAACCGTACCGCCGATACGCCATAGGCAAAGGCGCCGACGACCGCCTCCAGCCCGAGCTGCGTGATCTCGTTGACGGCGAAGGGAAGCACGTTCGCCGTCAAGCCGTCGCCATGACGCGCCAGGGCATCGATCAGGGGCGTGCCGTGCGGGCTGTCATGAAAGAGCAACACCGCATTCGTGCCACCGGCCTCATGGTAAGTGAGCAGCATGGCACGAATTCTTTGAAGCTGCGTATCGGCGGGCGGCAGTGCATAAGATGCCGCGCCGGTCGGGCAGGCAGCGGCGCATTGGCCGCATCCCGCGCAGATGTTCGGATCAATTGCGACATGATCGCCGACGGGCGTGATCGCCCCGGTTGGGCAGAGATCGAGGCAGCGATGGCAGCCCGTGCGCTTCGAGCGCGAATGGGCGCAAAGAGCGGGCGTAACGTCGACATATTTCGGCTTGTCGAAGCTGCCGACGAGGTCTCGCGCGGTCAGCACGGCGCGGAGCACGGCGGCGGGATCGTTCGGATCTGCGCGCAGATAGCCGTCGCGTAGCTCGTGGGCAGGAAACAATGGCATCCCGCCGGAAAGATCGAGCACGATATCGCAGCGCGAGGTGACCCCGCTTCGCGGCGCGTCCAGTACGAAGCGATTGCGCGAGGAGGGGCGGGGACGCGCATAATCGTCGATCGCAAGTTCGAAAGCGCCGAAATGCCCCCTTGCGGAGCGGATCGTGCCCTTCACGATCGGGAAGACCGTTGCAGCGGACGGCATCATCTCGTCGAGCTGTTTCAGCATCACCGTGACGTCGAGGTGATCGGCAAGCAGGCGGCCGGCTTCGATTGCGGCCTCATCGCGCCCGTAGATCAGGACCACGCCCTCGCTCGACAAGGTGACGAGCGGATAGTCCGGGGCCGGGATGGAGGCGGATGCGAGCAGGGCAGCCATTTTCGCGCCGGCGCGCGCGCCGTCGCGAGACCAGCCGGCGGTTTCGCGGATGTTGACGAAGCTGATCGCATCAGGCCGTTCGCCGGCCTCCTCAGTGAATTGCGCGGCCTGCTGCGTGCAGGCGACCGTCAGTGCGCCTCCAGCGGCCGCTGCGCTGCGGAAGTGATCGAGCTCGGCGCCGCAGAGATGGCGAAAGCTTTTGATCTCGCAGTTGGGACATCCGCGCTGAATCGCGGCCGCGTCGAGACGCATCGTGTCTTCGCACGAGCAGATCAGGACGGTCTTGGATGGCTGCTCCAGGTTAACCCCTCCGCCAATCCGGTACCGACGACGGACTCGCGCCGGCCCTTCGCCTCGTATAGAACATTATCCATCGGGAAGAAAAGGAAAGCGGAGGACGGCCTGCCGTCGATCCCAGTCAGCCACGTTTCCCTGGTGGAACCGATCCACCTGCCGCCGCCGTTCACATTGGTGCGGCTGCGCGAGAGTGGCGACGCTTTTGCCCACGCATGCCGCATTGCACCGGAGAGCGGCGCCGGAACGCTCGTCTATGTCGGGCGCTTTGATCTGGCGGAGTTCGCCGTGGTGCTGGAGCCAGCCGAGCCCTTCCGTACGGCGCGGCGCGCGTTCTACGCCGGCATGGTCGCGCTCACCGATGCCTTGCGTGCCTACGCACCGCCGAGCAAGCCCATCACGATCGGCTGGCCGGATGCCGTCAGGATCGACGGAGGGCTGGTCGGCGGCGGGCGCATGGGTTGGCCTCTCGCGGCCATTGAGGAGGAGCCGCCGCCATGGCTGGTGTTCGGCGCGATGATCCGGACGGTTGCCATGAACGAGGACGAGCGGGGTGTTCACCCGCTCGCCGCGGCGCTCGACCAGGAAGGCTTTGGCGAGGCTGGTGCGGCGCAGATCACGGAGAGCTTTGCCCGGCACCTGATGCTGGCATTCGATGACTGGCAGGCGGGCGGTTTTGATGGCGTCGCGCGCGAATATCTTTCCCGTATGCCCCGCGAACGGCAGACCGTCCAGCGCATCGACGATCGCGGCGATCTCCTCACGCGCCGGATTGGGGCGGGCGAGATCGAACGTGGCGACCTCGTGCAGGCGCTTCTGGCTCCATCCTGGCTCGATCCGGTGCTCGGAGGGCCGCGGCTGTGAAGCTCTTGCGTACTATCGCGCTCGATCCCTCCGACACCTTCCTGTTCGATGTGGCGGCGGAGCCGGGTGAATGGGCCGTCTCCGGTGCTTTCCGCTTCTGGGATTGCGATAGTGCGAAGCTCGAGGGCAAGGCGCGCGCGGCGTTTCGCGGCGGGTTCCTCGGCGTGCAATCCTGGGGCTGGTCGACGCTGGCGCAGATCGTTCCGGCGACCGAGGATGATTGCCGCAGCCTGGTCGATCTCCTTGCCAGGCAGCTCGTCGATCGTTTCGGTGCGCCGGACATGGCGACAGCGATGACCGCCGCGGAAGAGGAGGTGGCGTTCTCGCAGTCGCTGTGCACCCATCCCGTCAGCTCGCTTATTGCAGTGCACCGGGCTTCAAGCGATGGCGAGGTGCGCGAGTCCTTTCGCCGACTAAAGCTCCGCGAAGGGCAGGGGCACGGCAAGGCGTTCTCGTTCATGGAATTGGACGACGACGTCCAGCCTGACGGCGAGCTCAGGCTTGCGGATCTGGGCCGGGAGCCGACCGTCAGATGAACGATTTCTGGATCGCCTGCGGCCATCATCTGCTCGATCGCGACGAGGGCGGTGGGCTGTGCGTCACCGACGAATTCCTCAAGGCCTATTTTGCCCGTCCCGAACTGATGCCGCCGGCCGATGCATGTCCGATCGAACGCCGGTTGCACCGCGAACTGCTCGCCGATCCGCGTCAGGCGGTCGGCGCCGACGAAATTGCCGCAATTTCCGATGCCGACGCACGGGAGAACTGGCAATTCGTGCTGGCATTCCGCGATCTCCTGTTGCGGCATCCGACGCTCGAAGCCGCCTATCTTGCATCGGTGCGATCAGGCGCGAACGGCCTGCCGCCACTGTTCGTCAACCAGCTCGTACATGTCATCCTGCGCAACGCGCTCGACGGCTGCGACGATCCGTTCGTGCTGCGCGCGGCCGAGCTGTTCTTCCGGGTCCAACGGATTTTGCCGCATGAGCAGGCCCTGCTGCTTGGCGACGAGGAGATAGTCGGCGGCCGGAGTCCGACCCCGGTGCTCTCCCTGATGTCGATGCTGGGCGCCACCACCGATGCGGTGCTCGATGTGCTGAACGAAGAGAATGCCGGGGCCTATTGGCAGCGCAGCGACCAATTCGACATGGCCCTTGACCTCACGGCCGGCGGACGTGGACCAGCTGCGCTGGCGCAGGCGATGACACGATGGATCTCCCACCTGCTTGGCCTCGACGTCACGATCGAGCCGCTGCGTGCGTTGCAGGAGGCAAAGCTCACCTGGTATGTCGGACTCGATGCCGACGCCACTGGGCTCGGCGACCGTCTGTGGCACGGCGAGGAACTCGACCAGCGCAGCGCCGACCGAGTGCTCGCGCTGTTCCGGCTGACTTTTGCGGATTCAAGCCGCGCGCATGACAATGTCGGGGACGAACCTATCTACCTGATCCTGTCGATGACGGCGGATCAGAAGCTCCGGATGAAGCCACAAAATCTGCTGACCGGCCTGCCGGTGAAGCGCCTGGAGATGGTGACATGAGCCCGGCGGCATCGCCATTAGCGTCCATCTCCGTTGGCGTCGTCGTCGAGCGGCGCAAGGCCGCCTCGCCCTGGGTTGACTTCGTCTGGCGCGGAATTGCCGTTCTGCCGGACGAGCCGGCGGCACAACCCTGGACCGTGCTCCGCGAGCAGGATGGCACGACGCTGTTCTATGCGGGAAGCGCGACCGTGGATCTCTATCCGTCCGAGACGGCGCGCTATCGCGACAACCTCGCCTCCGGCAGTCCGAGCATCTGGACTGTGCTGTCGCCCTCGGAAGGCGCCTGGCCCTATACCCTTACTGCGGTTACCGCCGACCCCGCTGAGGGCGAGGGCTTTACCGAAGCCGCCGACAATCTCGTCGAGGCCGTGCCGATGCCGGAGGTGTTGCGCGAAGCAATTGAAAGGTTCGTGGCCGAGCACCATGTCGAGCGGGAGTTCGTCAAACGCAAGCGGGGCCGCGCTGATCCGGAGGCGCTGGCGCGCCGCGACCATGAAGGCGGACAGGAATGAGTGAGGAGGAGTTCCTTGCACGTTGGTCCCGCCGCAAACGCGAAGCGCGGGCGGAGCCGGCGAAGCCTGCCGCGGTGCAGCCCACGCTGCCGCCCGAGCGCAAGGACGATGATAGCGAGTTCGATCTCTCGAGCCTGCCGTCGATCGATGAGATCAATGCTGCGACCGACATCACCGCCTTCCTGAGCAAGGGTATTCCACCGGAGTTGAGCCGTGCGGCTCTTCGCCGCGCCTGGGCGACCGATCCCGCCATTCGCGACTTCGTCGGGCTTGCGGAGAATGCATGGGACTTCAACGACCCGACCGCAATGCCGGGTTTTGGGCCGCTGGATTGCTCGTCGGAACAGCTGGCCGCACTCGTCGATCGCATCGTCGGTGGGGTGCGTGAGGTGGTCCAATCCCTCCCCGAGACTTCAATTGAAGCAGCGAATCCTTCGGCGGAATTGCATCAAGCCGACGCGACGGCCGCATCCGACGTTGTCGAGACATCGGACGCGACGGAACGGCCGGCAATCTCTGTTGCGGTGCAACCGACAGTCGCGGACAGATCTGCGGATTTCGCTGAGCCCGTGAGGCGCCGTAATCACGGTGGTGCACTGCCGCGCGAGCAGCACGACTAAAGGCTATAGGCTCAGGCTATGGACGGATTATTGACCGTCCGCGGAACCGGGGTTACGATTTCCTTAGCGCTTTGTAACAAAAGCAATAATCAAGCAGACGGGACTCGGATGGGAGGTCCACGTGCGGGATGACGGGCTTGATCGCGCAATCGATGCTGCAGGCGGCATTGCCCAGCTTGCGCGCAAAATCGGTATCAGCCAACCCTCTGTCTCGAATTGGACCCGCGTGCCTGCACAACGGGTGGTTGCAGTCGAAACCGCGACCGGTATTCCGCGCAACGATTTGCGGCCCGATCTCTACAGCGAGCAAGCCGTGTCAGCAGAACTCGTCGATGCCCTCGATGCTGCGCGCGCGCAGGAATATGCGTTGCTAGCAACGTTGCTGTCCGCGCCGCCGTCGAAACGATTGCTCGAGCAGCTTGCGGCATTGAGTGGCGACGCAACGCCACTCGGCCGCGCGCATGCAGCGCTCGCCGACGTCGCCTCAAGCGCGGTCGCAGCGAAAGTCGAACGCGAATATTTTGATCTGTTCGTGGGGCTCGGTCGCGGCGAATTGCTGCCTTATGCCTCGTACTATCTCACCGGCTTCCTCAACGAACGGCCGCTGTCGCGCCTGCGAGGAGACTTGACGAGGCTCGGCATCGAGCGGCTGACCAACAATTCCGAACCCGAGGATCACGCCGCGATCATTTGCGAGATCATGTCGGGCCTTGCCGGCGGGCACTTCGGTGCCTCGCCAGAGGCACAGTGCACTTTCTTCGAGAAACATGTGTCGCCCTGGATGGGGCGGCTGTTCGCGGACATCGAGAGCGCCGGGAACGCCCATTTCTATCGGGCGGTCGGCGCGCTCGGTCGCACCTTTATCGAGATTGAGACGGAAGCATTCACATTCGCCAACTGACCGGCACGCGCAGGTCCAGGAGAGATGCGATGAGTGAAGACAAGAAGGCCACAGTGGGACGCCGCGACTTCCTGCGCAAGGTTAGCATCGGCACGGTCGGTGTCGGTGCGACACTCGCGACACCGTTGGTCGAGTCGGCGCAGGCCGACAGTGAGACCAACGATGAGAAGCGCAAGGCGCGCTACAAGGAATCCGACCACGTCAAGGCGTTTTATCGCGTCAATCGTTATCCGGCCAAGGGAGGCTGACCGTGCTGATCAAGCGAACACACCAGCATTCCCCGCGCCACGGCTCCGTTGTCGAGTCCCTTGCGGGGCAGGCCGGCGGTCTCGACCGCCGCAGCTTCTTGCGCAAATCCGGCCTTGCCGGCGGTGCGCTTGCCGCGCTCGGCACCTTGCCGGTCGGCAGCGTGCGCAAAGCGGACGCAGCAATGGCTGGTCCGCTCACCGCAGGTGCGACCATCCGCAAGAACATCTGCACGCATTGCGCCGTTGGCTGCACGGTGACGGCCGAAGTCTTGAACGGCGTTTGGATCGGCCAGGAGCCGAGCTGGGATTCGCCGATCAATCGCGGCTCGCATTGTGCCAAGGGCGCCTCGGTGCGCGAACTCGTACACAGCGAGCGGCGGCTGCGCTATCCGATGAAGCTGGTAAATGGGCAGTGGACCCGCGTCTCCTGGGATTCCGCGATCAACGAGATCGGAGACAAGCTTCAAGCTGTACGTGAGAAGTCGGGCCCCGATTCCGTCTATTGGCTCGGCTCGGCCAAGATGACCAACGAAGGCGCCTACCTGTTCCGCAAGCTCGGTGCGTTCTGGGGGACCAACAACACCGATCATCAGGCTCGCATCTGCCATTCGACCACCGTGACCGGCGTCGCCAATACCTGGGGCTACGGCGCGATGACCAACAGCTACAATGATATCCGCAATGCGAAGACACAGGTCATCTTGGGCGGCAATCCGGCCGAAGCGCACCCGGTCTCGCTGCAACACCTGCTCGAGGGCAAGGAGCTGCAAAAGGCCAACTTTATCGTCATCGATCCGCGCCTGACGCGTACGGCGGCCCACGCGACCGAATATGTGCGGATGCGCCCGGGCACCGACATCCCGGTGCTCTACGGCATGATGTGGCACATTCTCCAGAATGGCTGGGAGGACAAGGAGTTCATCCGGCAGCGCGTTTACGGTTTCGACGACATCAAGAAGGAGGTTGAGAAATGGCCTCCGGAAGAAGTCGAGCGAGTCACCGGCATTCCCGGCGAGCAGCTCAAGCGCGTCGCCAAGATGTTCGCCACCGAGAAGCCGGCAACCCTCATCTGGGCCATGGGCCAGACCCAGAAGACCGTCGGCACCGCCAACGTGCGCGCAAGTTGCATTGCGCTCCTGATGACCGGCAATGTCGGGAAAGCCGGCGCAGGCGCCAACATCTTCCGTGGTCATGACAACGTGCAGGGCGCGACCGATGTCGGGCTCGATATCGTCACGCTGCCGTTCTACTACGGCCTCGCCGAAGGCGCCTGGAAGCATTGGTCGCGGGTTTGGGAGGTTGACTATGACTTCCTGAAGTCCCGCTTCGACTCCAAGCAGATCATGGAAACCCCCGGCATTCCGCTGACCCGCTGGTTCGAGGCAGTGACATTGCCCAAGGATCAGGTCGCGCAGAAAGACAACGTGAAGGCGGTGTTCGTGCAGGGACACGCCTCCAACAGCATCACCCGCATTCCTGAGTCCCTAAAGGGTCTGAAGGCCCTCGAGCTGCTCGTCATTGCCGACCCGCATCCGACGACCTGGGCCTCGCTCTCCGTGGAGGCGGGCCGCAAGGATGGCGTCTACATTCTGCCGGTCGCCACGCAATTCGAATGCAAGGGGTCGCGCGTCGCCTCCAACCGCTCGCTGCAATGGGGCGAGCAGATCGTGAAGCCGATCTTTGAATCGAAGGATGATCTTGAGGTCATCTATCTGATGGCGAAGAAGCTCGGCTTCGCCGACCAGATGTTCAAGAAAATCAAAGTCGAAAACAATCTTCCTGAAGCCGAGGATGTGCTGCGCGAGATGAACCGCGGCAGCTGGTCGACTGGCTATTGCGGGCAATCGCCCGAGCGCCTCAAGGCGCATATGAAGAACCAGGCAAAGTTCGACATGCTGAGCATGCGGGCACCGAAGGACGATCCCGAGGTCGGCGGCGACTATTATGGTCTGCCCTGGCCGTGCTGGGGATCACCGGAGGTCAAGCATCCCGGCACGCCGCTGCTCTACAACACCAATCTGAATGTGATGGACGGCGGCGGCACGTTCCGGCCGCGGTTCGGCATCGAGCGCGAGGAGAAGCTGCCGGACGGCACGACCCGGAAAGTGAGCTTGCTCGCGGACGGCTCGTACTCGTTGGGTTCGGGAATTCAGGACGGCTATCCGGAGTTCACGCTGGCAAGCCTGAAGAAGCTCGGCTGGGACACCGAGCTCACCGAAGCGGAAATGGCCGTGATCAACAAGATCAATCCCGCCAATCCGGACACGGTGTCGTGGGCGCTCGACCTGTCGGGAGGTATCCAGCGTGTGGCGCTGGCGCATGGCTGCGTTCCCTACGGCAACGGCAAGGCGCGCATGAATGCCTTCGGCTTGCCCGATCCTATCCCTGTTCACCGCGAGCCGATCTACACGCCGCGCGTCGACCTCGTCGCCAAGTATCCGACGCTGCCCGACGCCAAGCAGTTCCGGATGCCGAATATCGGGTTCTCCGTGCAGAAGGCAGCGGTAGAGAAGGGAATTGCAAAGCAGTTCCCGCTCATCCTGTCGTCCGGCCGTCTGGTCGAATATGAGGGCGGCGGCGAGGAGACCCGCACCAACCCGTGGCTTGCCGAATTGCAGCAAGACATGTTCATCGAGATCAATCCTGCCGATGCCGCCGAGCGCGGTGTCAAGGACGGTGGCTGGGTGTGGGTCACGGGTGCAGAGAACAATTCCAGGGCGAAGATGAAAGCGCTCGTCACCGAGCGCGTTGGCAAGGGCGTCGCCTGGATGCCATTCCACTTCGGCGGCTGGTTCGCGGGCAAGGATCTTCGCGGCAATTACCCGAAGGGCACCGACCCGATCGTGCTCGGCGAAAGCGCCAACACGATCACTACGTACGGATACGACCCCGCGACGGGCATGCAGGAGCCCAAGGTCACTCTCTGCCAAATCGCGGCGGCTTAGGAGTAACGACGATGGCACGTATGAAATTTCTCTGCGACGCCGATCGCTGCATCGAGTGCAACGCTTGCGTCACCGCATGCAAGAACGAGCACGAGGTGCCCTGGGGCATCAACCGGCGTCGCGTTGTGACCATCAATGACGGCAAGCCGGGCGAACGCTCGGTCACGATGGCCTGCATGCATTGCACCGATGCGCCGTGCGCTGCGGTGTGCCCGGTGAACTGCTTCTACACCACCGCTGACGGCGTGGTGCTGCACTCCAAGGATCTCTGCATCGGCTGCGGCTATTGCTTCTACGCCTGTCCGTTCGGCGCGCCGCAATATCCGAAGGTCGGCAATTTCGGCTCCCGCGGCAAGATGGACAAGTGCACCTATTGCGCCGGCGGTCCGGAGGCGGACGGCAGCAAGGAGGAATACGAGAAATACGGCGCGAACCGGCTGGCCGAGGGCAAGCTGCCGCTTTGTGCCGAAATGTGCTCGACAAAATCGCTGCTCGCAGGCGACGGCGAGATCATCGCGCAGATCTACAAGGAGCGTGTGATGAAGCGCGGCTACGGTTCGGGTGCCTGGGGGTGGAAGACGGCCTATCGCGAGACGATCGAATCCTGACGAAGGTCGCGCGAACATTGAGGAGGAGCTCATGGTGTCGTTTGCAAAACTCGTTCGGGCGGCTGTCGGGGCCGGTGCTTTATTCCTCCTCATCGTGGCAGCTCCGGCACCGGTAGGCGCCCAGCAGGTCAATCCGACCGCAAGCTCGGTCAAGGAGCAGCAGCTCTTGCAGGAGCTGAACCGGATCCAGGGCCGCGTCAGCATCCCTGACCAGAGGTCCGGCGTTCTCGAGCAGCCGCAGGGGCGGGAATGGCGCGAGTTCCACAATGTCACCCTGCGCTGGATCGGCGGCATCGCGATCATCGGCATGCTGGCGGTGATCGTGATCTTCTATCTCACCCGCGGCATGGTGCGCCTCGAAAGCGGACGGTCCGGCCGCACCATCGTGCGCTTCAACATCTATGAGCGTTTCGTGCATTGGATGACCGCCACCTGCTTCATCATTCTGGCGATCTCCGGACTAAACATCACCTTTGGGCGACCGCTGCTATTGCCGCTGATCGGCTTCGAGGCCTTCTCCGAATGGTCGCAATGGGCAAAGTACGCCCACAACTATCTGAGCTTCCCGTTCACCATTGGGGTCGTTCTGATCTTTCTGATGTGGATCGGCGGCAATATTCCGAACAAGGTGGACGTCGCGTGGATGAAGCGAGGCGGCGGCATCGTCGGGCATGATCATCCGCCGGCCTACCGCTTCAACGCCGGCCAGAAGGCGATCTACTGGATCGTCGTGATCGGCGGCGGTCTCGTCGCTGCGAGCGGCTATGTCCTCATGTTCCCGTTCTACACGACGGGGATCGAAGGCATGCAGCTGGCCCAGATCGTCCACTCCATCGTGGCTGTGCTGTTCGTCGCGGCGATGATCGCGCACATCTATATCGGCACCATTGGAATGGAAGGTGCGTTCGAGGCCATGGGCTCGGGCGACGTCGACGTCAATTGGGCCCGCGAGCACCACCGTCTCTGGCTCGACGAGCAGACGGCGCGAACGGGTCCGAACGACGGACAGCCTCAACCCGCGACCGCGGCGGCCGAGTAAGGCGGACAGCCTGAAAGCGGAGATGCGTTCTACTGAGCCGGCTCTCTCGCAAACAGGACAGAGCGGTCCTGCATCTCCAGCTCAGGCAGCTTGCTGGCCTGACCGGTCTGCAGTTCCTTGATGGATGGCATGCTGCTCTGACCGATATGCAGTACGTGCGATCTGAGCACGCTGCTGGCGGCACCGGCGAGAAGCAAGGCTGCGATGAGCGAGGGCATGAGACGTTTCATGCGCATCTCCGTCTGCCATTCCACCCGCCACGAGGGATACACCTCAACCCTTGCGCGGTGTGAGCCACTTCACAGCCTGCGGTTCCATAGTATGGCCGCGCGCCGCGAGGCCCGCGCGGGTAGGAGCCCGCAGAGTGGCCGATACCGCGCGAAGCTTCGCGACCAAAGTTACGGAATTGTTCCGTTTCAGCCGGTCAGCGATTTGCGGTCAGTTGCTGACGATATCGCTCGGCATCCCAATTCAGCAGCGCGCACTCATTCTCCCGCGTCAGATAGCGAACCTGCGCGGTCAGAGGTAGGCGGCCGGTCACCAGGGCGAGACAGCTCAGCATCGCCTCGGCGCCGTCGCTCGCGTCCTTGCGAACGATGCAACCGAGACCCGGTACGAGCAGCGCGACCGGCTGCGGCATCCCGTCCGCCTGCATCCGCGATGCCTCGGCGCGAAGATCCTGGCCTTGTTTCAGAACTGGCAGGCCCGGACCGAGAAAGACCACATGGTCCGGATAGAGCGAACCGTCGGTCGCAATGGCGCGGCTGTAAGAGTCGATTGCGATGCTATGGGATCGCGGATCCTTTGGCAGCCGATACCCTGTGCCGCCGCAGATTGAACGAAGCGCGTCTTCATCTGCGCCAATTGCGGAGCGCGGCGCAAGCGCGAGGCGGCTCTCGACCTCGTCGACCAGCGCCTCTGCGCCGGCACAGGTCTTGGCGCCGACCACCAGGCCATGATTGCCGAGGACCAGTACATCTACTCTGTCCTGCGTCAGCGCATGGCCTACGGCCTTGGCCAGTGGCAGTCCCGGATGATGATAATCGAGCCAGCGCCAGGCCAGTCCATCCAGTCGCTCGGCGAACTCGGCGCGCGCATCGGTCCGCACCGCCCAGGCGATGGTGTTGACCGAATGGACGTGCAGCACGACCGGATGCGGCATGAGCGCATGGAGGGAGGTCTCAATCGAGGCGCGCAGGGCCGTGCCGGCGCCAGGCGCGAGGGGCACCCGTTCGTCGCCTTGCGACAGCGCCGCGCGTGCCGCACCGAGCGAGACCGGCACGAAGATGTCCTTGTGCTCGGCATCCGCAAGCCAGGTGCCGGAGGCCTTTACCCACAGCAGGTCGTCATGCTTGATCGACGAGTTGCCGCCGGCGCCCTGGACCAGGAGGATGTTGCGGCCGACGCGCGCCGACATGCGGCGAAGCTCATGGAGCAGGGCAGGTTGCTGTTGCATCGCGCGCCTCTCACCAGGCCAGATGGTCCATCGTCCAGTGCGGCATCCGCGCATCCGCTCCGGGCGGTTGTCGTACCAATTCACCCGGCGTCTGATCGCGGTGCACGCCGGACCTGAGCAGCAGTGTCAGCATGCCGGCGCGGCGGGCGCCGGCGACATCGTGTTCAAGGCTGTCACCGATCATCAGCACGCGCGCCGGATTCGGTTGGCCCAACCGTTCGAGCGCTGCCGCAAAGATCGGCGCGTGCGGCTTGCCGACATAGGTCACACGGCCGCCCAGCGTCTCGTAGAAGCGGGCCAATGCGCCGGGGGCGGGGATCAATCCAGTGGCGCCGAACATTGCGAGGTCGGGATTGGCGCACAGCATCGGCAAGCCGCGTGCAGCGGCTTCAGTCAGGCATGCGCGCCAGTGCTCGGGCTCGGCGACGGCGTCGTCGAGACCTGCGAGCAGAATGAAGTCGGCCTTGCCAACGTCTGCGACGAGATTGAGGTCGAGCCCATCGACGATCGCATGATCGCCGCCGCGAGCGATCAGGAGGCAAGTGCGGCCGAACGCAATGAAGGGCTGCTGCACACGCGCCTTCAGACCGTGCCAGGTGACCTCACCGGACGTCAGGATGCCGTCATAGGCGTCCGCTGGAAGGCCGAGCGAGGCAAGCCGTGCGGCGTTGCTGCTCGCGCGCTTGCCGGAGTTCGACAGCACAAGGACGCGCTTGCCGGCCTGGCGCACCCGCACAACGCAGTCGCGCGCTAGGGGAAAGACGGCCTGGCCTTCGTGCAGCGTGCCCCATTGATCGAGCAGCACGTGATCGAAGCGGTCAGCGATCGTGCCGAGACCTTCGATGTCGAAGAGATCGGCGATCATGGCGGGCCGCCTCGCAGTGCCAATAGCGCCGCGCCGTAACTTGCCTCCGTCTCTTCGGCAACGCTCACGGGAACGCCAAGGGCGCGGCGCCTGATCTCGGTCCAGGCCGCGTTCTTCGCCCCGCCGCCGATGCTAATGACACGTCGCAGCTTTGGCGCTCCGAGTTCGGCCAGGCGCCGATAGGCGAGCGCTTCGATCCCCGCGATGCCTTCAAGCAGCGCCTGGAAGAAGCAGTGGTCGTCCGCTGGGCGCGGTGCGACCCTTGCCGGCAACGCTGGATCGGCGATTGGAAAGCGCTCGCCGGGCTTGGGCAGTGGGTAGTAGTCGAGCCCGGTCGGCGTCTCCGGCTGCAATTGCGGTGTCAATCGGTCCATATCGGCGGCGGTGAAATGCGCGAGCAGTGCTCCGCCTCCGGAATTGGAGGCGCCGCCTGCGAGCCAGCGCTCGCCAAGCCGGTGCGAGTAGACGCCCTGATTGGCGGCGAAGATCGGTCGTGTCGCCAGCAGCTTCACGACCAGCGTGGTTCCGAGCGAAGTGACGGCATCGCCGGGTGTATCGGCGCGGGTCGCAATGAAAGCGGCGACACCATCGGTGGTGCCGGCCGCGATGCGCACTGCCGGTGACAGGCCCAGCGTGGCTGCGATTTCGGGATCGATATCCGCAAAGGGAGTTCCGGGCACCAGGACGTTCGGCAGCAGCTCGCGGGATACGCCGAGCTCGTCGAGCCAGGCCGGCCAGGTGCGTGTCACGGGATCGTAGCCGAGCTTCAGGACGTTGTTCTCATCGCTGATGCCGTGACGTCCGGCGAGCCGCCCTGCGATCCAATCGGCCTGATGCACCGCAAAACGCGCCTGGCCCGCTTCCGCGCGATCCGACAGATACAGCAGCTTCGCCAACGCGCTGCTCGCGCCGTGCGCACCGCTGTCCGCGGAGGCAACGGCCGCAATGCGGGCGGCCTCCGCTGCCGCGCGCGCATCGTTGTACATCAGCCCCGGCGTGCAGGGCCGACCCGCGGCGTCGATCATCAGCAGCGTGCCTGACGTGCCGTCGACGCTGACGCGCTCGACGGTCTGGAGATCGATCGTGCGGCCGAGATTGCGGATCGCGACAGCCGTCGCGTCCCACCAGAGTTCCGGATCCTGATCGATCGCGTTGCCATTCTGTCGTGGCGGGGGAAGAGGCGCCGATTCCATTCCGAGCTTGGCGCCGCGCGCATCGACGGCGCAGGCGCGAACGCCGCCGGTTCCGACGTCGATGCCGAGGAACACGCCTGCCATTCGACCTCCACAGCGTGATGGCAAACCATTGCTGATAGCGCAACACGATTGCACCGCAGCACGTTTGGGGGATTGACGTTCCAATCCGCCTCTGCAATTTTTTGCAAGACGTGAAGAAAATTGCAAGCGGGCTTTTCCGGCGTGGCGATACCTTCCGACAGGCTGCCGATGGTTGACGGTGAGGCGTCGCTCGCAACGCGGGCGGCGTGGCTCTATTTCGCCGCCGGGCTGACCCAGTCCGAGGTCGCCGATCGCCTCAACATCCAGAGCACAAAGGCGCACCGGCTGATCGCGCGCGCGAGCCGCGAGGGCATGATCCGCGTCTTCGTCGAGGGGCCCGTGGCCGAATGCGTCGCGCTGGAGAACACATTGGCCGAGCGCTACGGCCTTTCTTTCTGCCGCGTCGCGCCGGATCTCGGCGAGGGCGACCTGCCGCTGAAGGCGCTGGCGCTCGAAGGCGCGAGCTTCCTGCGGCAGGTCCTGGAGCGCGGCGAGGACAAGATCATCGGCGTCGGTCACGGCCGCACGCTCGCCGCGGTCGTCGAGCAGTTGCCGCAGACGCCGGCGCGGGACGTGCAATTCGTCTCTTTGCTCGGCGGATTGACGCGGAAATTCGCCGCAAATCCGTTCGACGTCATTCATCGGCTGGCGGAGCGCACCGGGGCGGAGGCTTATCTTCTGCCGGTGCCGGTGTTCGCCAATTCGGTCGCCGATCGTGCCGTGTTGATGAAGCAATATGGCATCGCGGACGTGTTCGCGCTCGCGCGCAAGGCCTCACTCCTGTTCGTCGGCATCGGACAAATCCATGCCGAAGGCTTCCTGGTTTCGAGCGGCATGATCAGGCCGGACGAGGTCGTCGAATTGAAGCGTGCCGGCGCTTGCGCCGACCTGCTTGGGCATTTTTTCAACGCCGATGGCGAAGTGCTCGACATCGACCTGTCGGCGCGCGCAACTTCGATGGAAGCGGCAGACCTCAGGAAGCATCGCATCGTCGCCATCGGCGGCGGGCTGGCCAAGGTCACGGCTCTGCGCGCGGTGCTGCGCAGCCGTCTCCTGCACGGTCTCATCATCGACGAGGCAACCGCTCAGGCCCTCGCGACGGAAAAGCCGGAGGCAACATCCGGCAAGACTACCAAGACCAGGAATAAAGGTCGGAAGGGAAAGTAAACGCTCATAACGGGAGGTTACTCATGCACGATCGCGAGAAGAATCTATTCGATTCCTACGCCGCCAAGCGCATCAGCCGGCGTGATCTGCTGGATGGTGCCGCAAAGCTCGGCATCGCCGGCGTTGCCGCCAACTCCGCCTACGTCGCCGCGATGTCGCGGGCCATGGCGGCGGACTTCAACTGGAAGGCCTATAGCGGCAAGACCGTCAAGCTGCTGTTGAACAAGCACCCCTACGTCGATGCGATGATTGGCGATATCGAAGCCTTCAAGTCGCTTACGGGGATGAACGTCGCCTACGATATCTTCCCGGAGGATGTCTATTTCGACAAGGTCACCGCGGCGCTGTCCTCGAAATCGGACCAGTACGACGCCTTCATGACCGGTGCCTACATGACCTGGACCTACGGTCCGGCCGGCTGGATCGAGGATCTCAACGCCTATATCAAGGACCCCGCAAAGACTAACCCGGCCTTTGCCTGGGACGACGTGCTCCCCGGCCTTCGGTCCTCGACGGCGTGGGACGGCGTTGCCGGCTCCGAGCTCGGCTCGGGCAAGGCCAAGCAATGGTGCATTCCCTGGGGTTATGAGCTCAACAATATCACCTACAACCGCAACATCTTCGACAAGGTTGGTGTCAAGCCGCCGAAGAATCTCGACGAGATGCTCGATGTCGCCGCCAAGATCACCAAGGATGCAGGCGGGCCTTATGGCGTCGGCGTCCGCGGCTCACGCTCCTGGGCCACGATCCATCCCGGATTCCTGTCCGCCTACTCGAATTTCGGCCAGAAGGACTTCGTGATGGAAGGCGGCAAGCTGAAGGCCGCCATGAACACCAAGGCCTCCAAGGAGTTCCACGAGAAATGGGTCAAGATGATCCAGACCTCGGGCCCGAAGAACTGGTCGACCTACACCTGGTACCAGGTCGGCACGGACCTTGGCGCCGGCGCCTCCGGCATGATCTTCGATGCCGACATTCTCGGCTACTTTATGAACGGCGGCGAGAACAAGGAGAGGGGTCATCTCGGCTACGCGCCATTCGCGGCAAATCCGGCCGCCAAGGCGCCGACGCCGAACGTCTGGATCTGGTCGCTCGCGCTCTCCAGCTTCTCCAAGCAGAAGGACGCGGCCTGGCTGTTCATGCAATGGGCAGCCTCGACCGAGCACGATCTGTTCGGAGCCCGCAAGATGGATTTCGTCAATCCGGTGCGCGCGTCGGTGTGGAAGGACAGCGAATTCCGTGACCGCATCGCGAAGTCCTATCCGGGCTATCTCGAGCAGCATGATCTGTCCTCGCCAGGGGCCAAGATCTACTTCACGGCCCAGCCGTTGTTCTTCGACCTGACGACGGAATGGGCCGCCTCGCTCCAGAAGATGGTGGCGAAGGAGGTCAGCGTAGACGAGGGGCTCGACAAGCTAGCCGACAGCATCAATCGTCAGCTCAAGCAGGCAGGTCTTGGCTGACTTTGCCGCCATCGACGCCTCGCGTGGTGCCCGATTCCTCCGCGCCACGCCAACCCGCCGGTTCGGAACGCCTATCCGATCCGGGCCGGCGGTGTTGAAGCCAATGCGTGATCCGGTATCGTCATGAGCATGGTCCAATTGTCCCAGACGAATGTGCTACCGCGCCGCACCACGAGGCTGCGTGGGCGGATGCTGCCCTATGTGCTGAGCCTGCCGGCTCTGCTCGTCTGCATCGCCATCCTCGTTCCCTTCGTGACGGCGGCAGTTTATTCGCTCCAGCGCTACCGGCTGAACCTGCCATATCTGCGCGGCTTCATTGGGATCGACAATTACATCGATTTTCTCTCCGATCCCGCCTTCTGGAATACGCTTCGCATCTCGCTCATCTATACCGCACTGACAGTGGTGCTCGAACTGCTGCTCGGCCTCGGCATCGCCTTGCTGCTACGGCGTCCCACACGCTTCCATAACGCAGTGTCGATCGTCCTGCTGTTGCCGCTGATGACGGCGCCCGCGATCGCCGCGCTGATGTGGAAGCTCATGACCAACCCGAGCTTCGGCATCCTATCCTATCTCGTGAGCCTGTTCGGCGTGCATGATTTCAAATGGGCATCCGATCCCTCGACTGCATTGTTCACGGTGGTGCTGGTGGATGTCTGGGTCTATACGCCCTTCATCATGATCCTGCTCCTGGCGGGCTTGCGCTCGTTGCCGCGCCAGCCGTTCGAGGCAGCGGCGCTCGATGGTGTCCCGGCAAGCTTTGTCTTCTTCCGCATCACGTTACCGATGCTTGCGCCCTACATCATCACCGCCTCGCTGTTTCGCCTGCTGGATTCGATCCAGCAGTTCGACATCGTCTACGCGATGACACAAGGCGGCCCCGGCGATCGGCTGATGGTGTTCCAGGTCCAGGCCTATCTCGAATTCTTTCAATATACCAATGTCGGACGTTCGGCGGCGTTGCTGATGATCCTGTGGCTGATCACCAATATCCTCTCGAACATCTTCATCAAGAACTGGCTGCGGCTGCGGGCGCGCGCCCACGGCCACGCGTGAGGGACGGGAAGACGGCGATGGATCATTCCAGTCTCGCAGGTCGTATCTTCCGCGGCGTCGCGCTCGCGCTTGTGCTCGTCTTCTTCATGTTTCCGATCGTCTGGATCTTCCTGATGTCGTTCCAGACCAATGAGCAGATCCTGCGGATTCCGCCGCGCATCCTCTTCGAGCCGACGCTCGCCAATTACCAGGCGCTGATTTCAGGACAGCTCCGGACCGCCGCCGGCAATCTCGAAATATCGTTCATGCGTAACCTTGTGAACAGTTTCGCGCTGTCGAGCGCAGCCGTGGTCCTTGCCTTGCTGCTTGGCGTGCCCGCGGCCTACGCCTTTGCGCGGTTCAAGTTTCGGCTCGGCGAAACCATCGCATTCACGCTGTTGTCGTTTCGCTTCGCCCCTCCACTGCTGGTGTTGCTGCCACTGTCGCTCTACTACCAGCAGCTCGGGCTCAACGACACCTATTTCGGCATCGTCTGGGTTTACCAGCTCATCGCGCTGCCGCTGATCCTGTGGATCGTGCGCGGCTATTTCGAGGACATTAGTCCGGACATCGAGCACGCCTATCGTCTTGCCGGTCATACCTGGCGCGAGGCGTTCACACGGATCGCGGTGCCGCTCGCCGGGCCCGGCATCGCGGCGGCCGGTCTGCTCTCCTTCATCTTCTGCTGGAACAATTTCGTGTTCGCGCTGATCCTGGCCTCGGCCGACAAGCAGCCGGTGACTGTTGGTGCGTTGGCTTTCGTCACCGCCTCAGGCATTCAGTACGGCCAGATCGCAGCGGCGATCGTGCTCTCCGTCACGCCGACCCTGCTGCTCGCGCTCTATGCGCAGCGCTATCTTGTGGAAGGCTTGTCGCTCGGTGCGGTGAAAGGCTGAGGCCATGGCGCGTCTTGAGCTCAACGCTGTCGGCAAGTCATTCGGCCCGGTCCGCTGCGCCGAGGATGTTTCGCTGGCCGTCGAACCCGGCGAGATCGTCGCTGTGTTCGGCCCGTCCGGAAGCGGCAAGACCGTGCTCTTGCGCATGATCGCCGGCATGTTCGAACCGGACGAAGGCGACATTCTGGTCGGCGGTCAATCGATCGTGGGGGCGCCGCCCGAGCACCGCGGGATCGGCATGGCGTTCCAGAACTTCGCCCTGTTTCCTCACATGAGTGCGCAGGCCAATATCGCAAGCGGCTTGCGTGCCAGGGCGGGCGCGGCCGAAGTCGCGAGCCGGGTCAAATCGATCAGCCGGCTTCTGAAGATCGAGCATGTGCTTGGCCATATGCCCCGCGAATTGTCGAACGGGCAGAAGCAACGCACCGCGCTTGCCCGCGCGCTGATCGGCAATCCCGATGTGCTGCTGCTCGATGATCCCTTGCGCAACGTCGATGCTAAACTCCGCTACGAGATGCGGCTCGAACTGCCGAGCTTGCTCCGGCGGAGCTCGGCTGCGGTGCTCTATGTCACCCAGGACTATCGGGAGGCGATGGCGATCGCCGACCGGATCGCGGTCCTGGTCGACGGGCATCTGGTGCAGGTCGCGCGTCCCGAGGAGATCTATGTCAGGCCGGCATCCGTTGCCGTCGCGCGCCTGTTCGGCGATCCCAGCATCAATCTGGCAGAGGTCGAGCCGGCCGCAGGGCAGGGCGGTCTCGGTGCGGAGGTGGCGGGGACGTTCGTTCGCCTCGATGCCGCCGACCGTGCGGCCGTCGATCATGGTCGGTGCTGGCTTGGCGTGCGCCCAGATGATCTCGTCATCACCCGCCAACCAAGCGAAAATGCCATTCCGGCGCGCATCGTCGCCATCACACCGATGCACGAAAAAGCCGTGCTGCTTCTGCGCTTCTCCGACGGGACCGAATGGCTGGCCGCCCTGCCACAGGACTCCGCCATGGCAAGTGCGGAGGATGGCGTCTTCGTTCGCTTCGCGCCCGAGGCGGCTCTCTTGTTTGACCGCACGACAGGCCTGCGTTTGGACCTGTCGCCTCGGCGGCAGGCGGCATGATGGGAGCGCTGTGAGGATGGGCGTGCTGGAGATCAGGAAGGTCGACAAGGTCTACCAGAGCCGCGGCAAGCCGCCGGTTCACGCCGTGCGCGCGCTGGATATGGAGGTCGACAAGGGGGAGATCGTCGCGCTGTTGGGTTCGTCGGGCTGCGGCAAAACCTCGACCCTGCGGATGATCGCGGGCTTCGAGAGCGTCACCTCGGGGACGATCACGCTCGGCCAGCGCCGGATCGACGAATTGCCGCCGGCGAGGCGCAAGGTGGCGATGGCCTTTGAAGGCTATTCGCTCTATCCGCCGCTCACGGTTCGCGAGAACATCGCCTTCGCCTTGAAGGCGCAGCAGCTCTCGCATGGCGAGGTTTCCCGCCGGGTCGAGGCGATCGCGCGGCTGGTGGAAATCGAGGATATTCTCGACAGCTATCCGCGCTCGATCTCCGGCGGGCAGCAGCAACGGGTCTCGCTGGCGCGCGCCTTGGTGCGCGATGCCGATCTGTATCTGCTGGACGAGCCGATGGGCCAGCTCGAGCCGCAGCTCCGCGCGGTGCTGCGCGGCCGGATCAAGGGGCTGCTTGCCGAGCGCGGGATGACGGCGATATTCGTCACCCATGACCAGACCGAGGCGAGCGCGCTCGCCGACCGAATCGCGGTCATGGAAGACGGTGTGCTTCAGCAGTTCGCAAGCGAACGGGAGTTGAAGGATCATCCCGCGAACCTGTTCGTTGCGAGCTTCATCGGCGAGCCACCGATGAACCTGCTCGAGACCGAAGTCGCCCGCGCCGACGGCGGCTTTCGTCTCTCGATCGGCCCGGATGTCGCGTTCCAGCTCGACGGGCAGACGCTCGACCCGGCCGCGCGCCGCGCGCTCGAGCAGAGCCCGCGCGTCCGGATCGGCATCAGGCCGCAGAAGATCTCCGTCGGCAACGGGGATGTACGCGTGCGCGTCGTCTCCAACCAGTGGCTCGGCGACCAGTCGCATGTCGCAGGGGAACGCGAGGGCCGTCTCCTCATCGCGGTGACGCCGAACAAGATCGCCGCGCGACCCGGGGACATTATTCCCTTCGCGCTGGAGACGCGGCACCTTCATGTGTTCGGCGCCGACGGCCACTGCATTCGCCACGCGGAGGCAGCCTGATCATGAGCACCGCGCGGGGCCGCGACGTCATCATCGGCATTGATGCCGGCACTTCCTTGATCAAGACGGTCGCGTTCACGCGCGATGGCCGGCAGCTCGGCGAATACGCGCTTCCGAACAGCTACACGACGTCGGCCGGCGGACATGTCGAGCAGGACATGGCGCGGACCTGGAACGATACCGTCGCCGCACTGCGCGGCCTGGGAGCGGCGATACCCGATCTTGCCTCGCGGCTCGCCGCCATCGCGGTGACAGGGCAGGGCGATGGCACCTGGCTGATCGACGATGATGGGCGGCCCGTCGCGCCGGCGCTGCTCTGGCTCGACTCGCGCGCTGCCAGTCTCGTCGGGGACATCCGCGCCAGCGAGCGCAATGCGGCGCTCTATTGGCGGACCGGCTCGGGGCTGAACGCCTGCCAGCAGGGGCCGCAACTGGCCTGGTTGCAGGCGCATGCGCCCGAGAGCCTGTCGCGCGCCCGCACGGCCTTTCATTGCAAGGACTGGCTCTATTTCCTGCTCACCGGCGAGCGTGCGACCGATCCGTCGGAGGCGACGTTCTCCTGCGGCGATTTCCGCAAGCGCCGCTTTGACGCGGAAACGGCGCGCCTGATCGGAATCGCCGATTGCATGGCCCTGTTTCCGGACGTCGTCGACGGCGTCGTGACCACGCATCCGCTGAATGCCGGCGCAGCGCTCGAGATCGGACTGCCGCAGGGCGTTCCGGTCTCGCTCGGCTATGTCGACGTCATCTGCAATGCGCTGGGGGCCGGGCTCTACGATCCGGCGCCGGATGTCGGCTGCACCATCATCGGCTCGACCGGCATGCATATGCGGCTGGCGCCAAGCGCCGATGCGGTGGTCCTCAACGCCGAGGCGACCGGCTATACCATGCCGTTTCCGGTCTCCGGTCACTATGCCCAGATGCAATCGAACATGGCGGCGACGCTGAACATCGACTGGCTCCTCGACCTCGCGCGCGACCTGCTCGCCGCCGAGGGCATTACGCGTTCGCGCGCCGACCTGATCCGTCGACTCGACGATCACGTGCTCGAGGCGCGGCCCGGCGAGCTCCTATTCCATCCCTTCATTTCCGATGCCGGCGAGCGCGGCCCATTCGTCGCCCATGAAGCCTGTGCGCAATTCCTGGGCTTGCGCACACGCCACGGCTATTGGGATCTGATGCGCGCGGTCATGGAAGGGCTCGCCTTCGCCGCCCGTGATTGCTACGCCGCGATGGGCGCGCTGCCGCGGGACGTGCGCATCACCGGTGGTGCGGCGCGAAGCCGGGCGCTCGGCGCGATCCTCGGTGCTGCGCTGGAATGCAACGTTCGTGTCTGTAGTCGCGGCGAAGCGGGAGCTGCGGGCGCCGCCATGATCGCGGCAGTGGCGACCGGCCTCTATCCGGACATGACGGCCTGTACGGATGTGTGGGTGCGGCCGTATCTCGCTGCGCCGCAAACGCCGGATGCGGCCTTGGCATCGCACTATGCGCGGCTGTTTCCGGCCTATCTCGAGGCCAGGCTCGCGGCGCGGCCGGTCTGGAAGCAACTCGCGGCCGTGCGTGCGGGAGCCGGTCATGCCTAAGACCATTGCCATCGTTGGTGACCGCTTCATGCTGCCGAGCGTCTTTGCCGAACGGATCACGGCGGCTTGCGGCAACGGCATCGACATCCGCGTCCTGGAGCAACCGTGGCCGGACGAGCCGATGGAGCATGGCTATGCCGGCTCCAAGCTCGACGGATTGAAGGAGTTCATGGGCGACCCGGATGAGGTCGCGGAGTTCATCGGCGATGCCGCGCTGCTGGTCACGCATCTCGCGCCGATCTCGCGGTCGATGCTGCAGCGGCTGCCGAAGCTTAAGTTCATTGCGGTGTCGCGCGGCGGCCCGGTCAACATCGACATGCAGGCAGCGCGCGATCACAAGGTGCTCGTGGTCAACACGCCCGGCCGCAATGCCAGTGCGGTGGCCGAGTTCACCATCGGCGCCATTCTCGCCGAAACGCGCCTGATCCGCAGTGGGCACGAATCCTTGCGCGGCGGCGAATGGCGCGGCGATCTCTACCGCGCCGATCGCACCGGGCGCGAGCTCGGCGAGATGACCGTCGGCATCGTCGGCTATGGCGCGATTGGCACCCGCGTGGTGAAACTGCTCAAGGCATTCGGGTGCAGGATCCTGGTGGCGGATCCATATGTCCAGCTCAGCGCGCAGGATCGCAATGACGGCGTCGAGCACGTCGGCTTGAGCGAGCTCTTGGCGCGCGCCGACGTGATCAGCCTGCATGCGCGGGTGACCGCCGAGACTACCGGCTTCATCGATCGCGCGGCGTTGGCGCAGGTCAAGCCGGGCGCCATCTTCGTCAATACGGCGCGGGGGCCACTGGTCGACTACACGGCGCTTTACGAGGCGCTCTCCGCCGGACGGCTCGGCGGGGCCATGCTCGACACCTTTGCCGTGGAGCCGGTGCCGGCCGACTGGCCGCTCCTGCAGCTGCCCAACGTCACGCTGACGCCCCACATTGCGGGGGCCTCGTTGCGCACCGTAACCATTGCTGCCGATCAGGCAGCCGAAGAGGTTCGCCGCTATCTCGCCGGCGAGCCGCCGCTCAATCCGTGCTGAAGACGAAAGGTATCTTGCCATGACCCGTGAGGAGCGACAGTTGCGCGAGGCGATCATCGCCAAGTGCCGATGGATGAACGCTTCAGGGCTCAATCAGGGGACGTCAGGCAACATCTCCGCCCGCTACAAGGATCGGATGCTGATCACGCCGTCGGCGACGCCCTATGACGCGATGAAGCCGGAGATGATCGCCTCGATGCCGCTTGAAAGTGACTACGGCTCCTGGGATGGGCCGTTGCAGCCGTCGACCGAATGGCGCTTCCATCTCGACATCATGCGCGGCCGCCCCGACGTCGGCAGCGTCGTTCATACCCATTCCACCTACGCCACGGTGCTTGCGATCGCGCGCAAGCCGATCCCCGCCTGCCACTACATGATGGCCGCGTTCGGAGGCAATGACATCCGCTGCGCCGGCTACGCCCGCTACGGCACGGCGGAATTATCCGAGCTGGCGCTCGCCGCGCTCGAAGGCCGCAACGGCTGCCTGCTGGCCAATCATGGCATGATCGCGGTCGGCGCCAACCTCGACAAGGCGATGTGGCTGGCGGTCGAGCTCGAGACCATCGCGCGTCAATATTACCTCTCGCTGGCATTGGGATCGCCTCACATTCTCAGCGAAGCGGAGATCGCCGACACGGCGAAGGGCTTCTCAACCTATGGCCTCCAGCAACCCAAATCCAAGGCGTCGAAGGCAAAGCCGGGTAAGGCAGGCGCATCGGCAAGGGCGGCCGCGCGACAACGGATCGAGAAGAAGCGCAGCAGGACGTGATGACGGAGGCTGCGCCGCACGCGGGCAGGGATCGTGGGCTGGTCGACATCGCGATAATCGGCGGTGGCATCAACGGAGCCGGCATCGCGCGCGATGCGGCGGGCCGCGGCCTGAAGGTCCTGCTGTGCGAGAAGGGTGACTTTGCCGAAGGCACCTCGTCGCGCTCGGGCAAGCTCGTTCACGGCGGTTTGCGCTATCTCGAATATTATGAATTTCGCTTGGTGCGCGAAGCCTTGATCGAGCGCGAGGTGCTGCTCGCGTCCGCGCCGCACATCATCTGGCCGATGCGCTTCGTGCTGCCGCACTCGCCGGAGCAGCGGCCGGCCTGGCTGATCCGCACCGGCTTGTTTCTCTACGACCATCTCGGCGGCCGCAAGCGGCTGCCGTCGAGCAGGGGTCTCGATCTCGCGCATGCGCCGGAGGGCGCGCCGCTGCGCTCCGAATTCAGGCGTGGCTTTGAATATTCGGACTGCTGGGTCGATGACGCACGGCTCGTGATCCTCAATCTGGTTGATGCCGCGCGCAACGGCGCCATCATCCTGCCCCGCACCCGCGCCCTAAGTGCGCGCCGGGAAGGTGACGCATGGCAGCTGGAGATGCAGGGGGATGACGGCGGCAGGCACACCGTCCGGGCGCGCGCGCTGGTCAACGCGGCGGGGCCGTGGGTCCAGGACGTTGTGCAAGATGTCGTCGGGCTGAATTCGTCGCACAATGTGCGGCTGGTCAAGGGCAGCCATATCGTGGTGCCGAAATTCTGGAGCGGAGCGCAGGCCTATCTGCTCCAGAACGAGGACCGTCGCGTCATCTTCGTCAATCCTTACGAGAAAGACCTCGCACTGATCGGCACGACCGACATCTCCTATGATGGCCGCGCCGAGGACGTCGCGATCGACGACACTGAGATCGCCTATCTGCTGGGCGTGTTGCGCCGTTACTTTCGTGTCCCCCCGTCGGAGCAGGAGATCGTCCATGCATTTTCCGGTGTTCGGCCGCTCTATGACGACAATGCCGAAAACCCGTCTGCGGTGACGCGCGACTATGTTTTCGAGGTTCACGGCGAGCAGGGCGTGCCGCCGCTGCTCTCGATCTTCGGTGGCAAGATCACGACCTACCGTCGGCTCGCGGAGTATGCGTTGCAGCGACTTGAGGCATGGTTTCCGAAGATGTCGCCGGGCTGGACGGCGGGAACGCCGCTGCCCGGCGGCGACATCGGTGGTGACTTCGATGCCTTTATCGTCCAGCTGGCAGGCGAATATTCCGACCTTCCGCGCAAGCTGATCCACCACTATGCGCGCCTGTATGGCACGCGGGCGCGCGAACTGCTTGGTTCGGCCCGTGTCTCGGCCGATCTCGGTCGGCATTTCGGTGGAGACTTTTACGAACGTGAGGCCACGTTTTTACGCGAGAGCGAGTGGGCCAGGGAGCCTCAGGACTTTCTGGATCGGCGTACCAAACATGGCTTGCATCTGACGGCGGCGCAACAGGACGCCTTTGCGAGCTTTATCTAATTCGCCTGTGCCCGCGCGAGGCCGGGCGAAAGCTGCCCGACGCGAGCCGACCCTCTTTCATCGTCTCGACACATATGTCATGATAGGAATACAAATGTAAAAGCCGGGCGTTCTGCCTGGCCAGGGAGGGCTGCCCATGGGTAGGAAAGTCGCATTCATTGCGGCCTTGTTCGGCGCGTTGGCATTGGCCGGTCCGGTACAGGCCCGGGTCGAGGTGCAGTGGTGGCACGCTATGAGCGGTGTCCTGGCCGACCGGCTCAATGAGCTTGTCGAGAAGTTCAACACATCGCAGGACAAATACACCGTCGTCGCCGTCGCCAAGGGCAACTATGACGAGGTGACTAACGGGGTGATCGCCGCCTATCGCGCCAAGCGGCCACCGGAAATGGTGCAGATCGCCGAGCGCGGTTACATGACGATGCTGCTCTCTGGGGCCGTACTACCCGTTCAGGACTTGATGGACCAGAAGGGTTACAAGATCGACTTCTCGGACTTCATCAAGCCCGTGGCAAGCTTCTGGAGCTATAAGGGGCGGATGTCGGCGATGCCCTTCAACTCGTCGACGCCGATCTTCTGGTACAACAAGGATCACTTCCAGAAGGCCGGTTTCGACAAGCCGGCTGACACCTGGCAGGAGTTGGAGAAGCAGCTCTACACCATCAAGTCCAAGGGCATTAGCGAATGCGGCACGGTGCTGCCCGGCGATTTCTACTGGAGCCTGCTTGAGAACTACAGCGCCATCAACAACCAGCCTTACGGCACGCTCGCAAACGGCTTTGACGGGCTTGGGACCGAGTTCGTCTACAACAAAACCAAGGTGGTCTCGCAAGTCGCGCGCTTGAAGAAGTGGCTCGACGACGGCGTGATGCAGATCGCGGGCCAGGGCTTCAGCCCAGAGCAGTTGTTCACGTCGGGACGGTGCTCGACGTTCGTCAATTCGACCGCATCGCATGGTAATATCGAGCGCAACGCGACCATCAACTGGAGCGCGACCTTCCTGCCGCACGAGAGCGATGTCAATCCGCCCCTCAACAGCACCATCGGCGGCGGCGCCATCTGGGTCCTGAAGGGCCACACGCCGGAGCGATACGAAGCCGTCGCGGCCTTTCTGAACTTTGTCGCCCAGCCGGAAACCCAGGTGTGGTGGCATGGCGCAACCGGCTACGTCCCCGCCACGAACCGGGCGTATGCGCTTGCGCGGGAACGTGGCTACTACAAGGATCACCCGACCAGAGAAATTGCCGTGCTACAGCTCTCGCGTGGCACGCCGAATGAGAACTCGCGCGGCTTCCGCTTCGGCAATTTCGTGCAGACGATGCTGGCCCAGCGCCAGGAGGTGGAGGCTGTCTTTGCCGGTCAGAAGCAGCCGCAGCAGGCGATGGATGACGCGGTCAAGCGGGGCAACGAGATCTTGCGGCAATTCGAGAAGCTCAACGCCGGGAAGACTCCGGAAACCGAGCGTCCATGACTTTACGACTATCCATTCCTTGGCGTGATGGGCGCGCACCCGTGCTTCAGAGAAGGCACGGGGGCGGCCAGTCCAAGGTCGGGACGGGTGCGGTGGTTGGCGGATCCCGCGCATCCGCAAAGGCGCGGCGCCGTGAGCAAGAGGCAGGACTGAAGCGAGCCAATTTCGGCGATGGCCCCGGCCTGCCGACGTTGCTGTTGCTGCCGCAATTGCTGATCCTGCTCTTCTTCTTCTTCATCCCGTCGCTGCGGGCGCTGATGCAATCCGTCCTGCTCAGTGATCCCTTTGGAACCAACGTCCAGTTCGTGTGGTTCGACAATTTCAAGATGCTGTTTGCGAGTAGCGAGTATCGCCAGTCGATCGCGGTGACGTTCTGGTTCACGGTGGCGCAGAACGTGCTCACGCTGGGGAGCGCGCTGGTGCTCGCCTTTGCCACTGACAGGATCGTGCGCGGTCGTTCGATCTATCGCACGATCATTCTGTTGCCCTATGCAATTGCGCCCGCGATCGCCGGTATCCTGTGGGCCTTCCTGTTCAATCCGGCGGTTGGCCCGCTCGCGCAGGTGCTGCACAGTTTCGGCATTGCCTGGGATCCCAACCTCAATCCGACCGACGCGCTGATCCTGGTGACACTCGCAGCGTCATGGAAGCACATCTGCTACGACTACATCTTCCTGGTCGTGGGTCTGCTCGCGGTGCCGGTATCGCTCATGGAGGCCGCCGCGGTGGACGGCGCCGGTCCGATCCGGCGCTTCGTCTCGATCGCGCTGCCGATGCTCGGGCCTACCATCTTCTTTCTCACCGTGATGAACTTCATCTATGGCTTCTTCGAAACCTTCGCCATCATCGATGCCGTCACCAAAGGCGGTCCGGCCGGCGCAACCAACATCCTGGTCTACAAAGTCTTCGTCGATGGCTTCGTCAATCTCGACCTCGGCTCTTCAGCCGCGCAATCGGTTCTTTTGATGAGCTTCGCGCTGATCTGCACGCTGCTGCAATTCCGCTACTTCGACCGCAAGGTCAATTACGGGGTCTAGCCGTATGGTCGAGCGCTCACCGGTCCTTAGCATGGTCTGTCACGCGGTCCTGATCGCCGGGGCGCTGGCAGTCTGCATTCCGCTGTATTTCGCGTTCGTAGCGGGCTCGCTTACGGTCGCCGAGGTGCAGAAGGTGCCGCTGCCGTGGCTCCCGGGCAGCCAGTTCTTCGACAATCTGCAGTTGGCGTGGAGCAAGGGCAATTTCAGCCGCACCTTCACCAACTCTATAGTCGTGGCGCTCGGCATTACCGCCGGAAAGATCGCGGTATCGCTGCTGTCGGCCTTCGCGATCACCTACTTTCGATTCCGCTACCGAATGCTGGCATTCTGGCTCATCTTCGTCTCGCTGATGCTGCCAATCGAGGTTCGGATCGTGCCGACCTTCGAAGCCGTGGCCAATGCAGCGCTGCCTCTGCAATGGCTCGTCGACACCCTGCATTTGGCGGATCTGTGGGGTTGGATCAGCGGTCACGACATCGCGATCGCGCTCGAATGGAACATGGTCAACACCTATCCCGGGCTGATCCTGCCGCTGATCGCCTCAGCCACGGCCACGTTCCTGTTTCGGCAATTCTTCCTGACGGTGCCAGACGAGCTGTGCGAGGCGGCGAGGCTGGACGGTGCGTCGCCGCTGCACTTCTTCTGGAGCATCCTGCTGCCGCTGTCGGTGCCGAACATGGTGGCGCTCGCCATCATCCTGTTCCTGTTCGGCTGGAATCAGTATCTCTGGCCGTTGCTGTTCACGACCGACAAGGACATGGCTACGGCTGTCATTGCATTGAAGGGTCTGATTCCGCGCTCCGACAGCGAGCCGGCCTGGAACATCGCCATGAGCGGCGCGCTCCTCACGATGTTGCCGCCGGCGCTGGTCGTCCTGCTGTTGCAGCGCTGGTTCATCAAGGGTCTTATCGACAGCAGCAAGTAGGGATCGATCATGGTTTTCATCGCCGGGCATCGCGGCGCGCGCAATCTTTGGCCGGAGAACAGCCTGACGGGCTTCCGCAACCTATGCAGGGAGGGGGTCGATGCGGTCGAGTTCGACGTCCATCAAAGCGCGGATGGCGGGCTGGTCGTGATCCATGATCCGCTGCTGGACCGCACCACGTTCGATAGCGGACCCGTTGGCGAGCGCAGTCTGAGGCGCTTGACGGCGACGCGTCTTCGCGACGCCGGCGATGAGTGCATTCCGACTTTGGACGACGTGCTCGACGTGTTCGTCGAAACGACGCTCGAGCTCCACATCGAGATCAAGACGGATGCGCTCGGCAATCCCTATTCGGGTCTCGAGGCGCGGCTGATCGACGACATCAGGCGCCGGGGTCTGGAACGGCGTGCCGTCATCACCTGCTTCGTGCCGGGCGTGATCGAGACCGTGCGCCGGCTATGGCCGGAGGCGCGGGTACTCGCCTCGCTCGACCGCCGTTCGGCGGAGATGATGGGCGGAATTGCATCCGCGCTGGCGCAATTCGCCGCCATTCCCGGCTGCATCGTCGCGGTTGAAAAATCGCTTCTGGGGCTCACGCTGCCGCTCGCCCTTAAGGTGCTCGGATCCGACCGTCTCGGCGCGTGGGTGACCAATGAGCCAGAAGATATCGCCTACTGGCTTGCCCAACCAGTGCGGCAGATCACGACCGACCGGCCCGATCTCGCCGTGAGCATTCGCCGCAAGCTCGCAACCGCGCCCGCGCGTCCATGATTGCCCGCCGCCGCTTTCTCGTGGGATCGCTGGCGAGCGTCGCCTTCGCTGCGCCGGCCGGGTTCGTACGGGGAGTGCCGGTCTCTTTCAGTGCAGATCCGTTCACTCTCGGTGTTGCGTCCGGATGCCCGCGACAGGATGGCGTCATCCTGTGGACCCGCCTTGCGCCACAACCTCTCGAAGGCGGCGGCATGCGGGACGCTCCGGTGGACGTCGAGTGGCAGGTTGCTGAGGACGAGGCCTTCTCGCGCATCGCCTCCCGCGGCGTCGTGCGTGCGGCAGCGGAGCTTGGACATTCCGTGCATGCCGAGGCGACGGGATTGCGGCCCGATCGCGTCTACTGGTACCGCTTCCGCGCCGGTCCGGCGCTTAGCCCGGTCGGTCGCACCCGAACCGCACCGGCCGAGTCCGGGCGTCCTTTCCGCTTTGCCTTCGCATCGTGCCAGCAGTACGAGCAAGGCTATTTTACCGCTTACCGCGACATGGCCGCACGCGATCTCGACCTGGTCGTGCATCTCGGCGACTACATCTATGAGAAATCCTGGGGATCGCACCACGTCCGCCAGCACAGCGTCGGAATCCCGACGACGCTCGAGGAATTCCGCAACCGCTACGCGCTCTACAAAAGCGATCTTGACCTGCAAGCGGCGCACGCTGCCTTTCCTTGGCTTTCGGTCTGGGACGACCACGAGGTGATGGACGACTATGCCAATGATCGCTCCTACACCGTGCGCGATCCCGGCCAGTTCCTCAAGATCCGTGCGGCGGCCTATCAGGCCTATTACGAGCACATGCCACTGCCGCCTTCGGCCCGCCCACGGGGTGCGCATGCCGCGATCTACGAGCACTATCGCTTCGGCGACATGCTTGACGTGCTGCTGCTCGACGACCGGCAATATCGCTCGGCATCGGCCTGTGTCGGAAGCAAGCGTCCGACTTGGGCGACTGATTGTGCAAGCCGGACGGACGAGGCGCGGACGATGCTGGGCGAGCGACAGGAACAATGGCTCGATGCGCGCCTGCGCGACTGTCGCGGCCGCTGGACGATCGTCGCGCAGCAGACATTGATGGCGCAGGACAAGCGGGAAGGGGATGATGGCGCGCATTTCTGGATGGACGGCTGGGACGGCTATCCCAATGCCCGCGGTCGTCTCCTTGATTCGCTCGTCACGCACCGCCGGCGCAATCCGATCGTGATCGGCGGCGACCGTCACGCCTTCTTTACCGCCGATCTGAAGCATGATTTTGCCCGGCCGGATGGTCCGACTATCGCGACCGAGTTCGTCGGCACCTCCATCAGTTCGGACGGACCGAGCGAGACCGGTGTGCGCAAGGCGCTGGCGGAAAATCAACATCTTGTCTATGCGCGTGGCGACAAGCGCGGCTATGCGACCGTCGAGCTCGACGCCCGGCATTGCACCGTGGGATTCGAGGCGCTCGACGACGTCAAGGACGTCAAGAGCGCCGTGCGCCGGCTGACGACCTTTGTGGTCGAGGACGGCGTGCCGGGGGCGAAGGCCGCATGACGAGCGTCCGCATGGCCCACATTTGACGACCAACAAAAGATCGCCTCAAATGCTCCGACGTCTGATTATGCCTTGAGGCCGCTGCGGGGGGCTGCGCCGTGACTGATCAAACCATCCTGCGGGTCGCCTGGCTCTACTACATGGAGAACCTGACCCAGGCCGAGATCGGCGAGCGGCTGGGGCTGACGCGTGCCCGCGTCAACCGCATGTTGTCGGATGCCCGGCAGACCGGCATCGTCAACATCAGCCTCAACTCCGCCTTTGCGAGCTGCACGGAGCTGGAGCACCGGTTGCGTCGCGAGTGCGGCCTCGAGGATGCAGTCGTCATCCCGACCCCGGAGAACCCCGAGCAGGTCGGAAGCCTGATCGGGATGGCGGCGGGAGCGTATTTGTCGAAATTCCTTGAGCAGAAGCGCCCGCGTATCATTGGTATCGGCTGGGGCGCGACCTTGCGCGAGACCATCCGCTACGTCACGCCGGCGGACTACCCCGAGCTCTCCATCGTCTCCATGATGGGCGGCCTGTCGCGCGGACTCGAGCTCAACACCTTCGAAATTGCGGGCGAGCTCGCCCACCGGCTTCACGCCCAGTGCAGCTATCTGGCCGCCCCGATTTTTGCCAGCAGCCGACGCTCGCGCGATACGTTCTTGGCCCAGGAGGTCTATCAGGAGGTGCTGAACAGCGTCGAGCAGATCGATCTTGCGCTGTTGAGCATGGGAGATCTGACCCCGCGATCGCTGCTGGTGCGGCACGGTCTGCCGCCGGACGTACGTATCGAGCATTTGCGGGCCGCAGGCGCCGTCGGCGACGTGCTCGCGCAGTTTCTCGACAAATCCGGCCGGCCAATCGATCACGGCATCAACAGCCGCGCCATCGCGCTGCCGCTCGAAAAGTTGGCGCGCGTGCCGACCTCGATGCTGATTGCCGGGGGCCTCAACAAGGCGCCGATCATCGCCGCGGTGCTGCGCGGCCGGATCGGCAAGGTGCTGGTGACGGACGAGAACGCCGCCGTCGCCGCGCTGAAGCTGATCGACAAGCAAAAATAGCCCTGTTTTCGTAACGAGTGTCAAATCCGTGCCCTGGCGCGATGCCGGCGCGATCGCACCGCGCTGTCCCCGGACGCAAAAGCATTTGTCACGTCATGATTACATATGTAATATCAACAAGACAATCACTCAAAGAGAGATGGCGTCGACATGCGCGCTGCGGTGCTCCAGGACATTCGCGATATCCGCGTCCTCGATATTCCCGAACCGAGGCCGGTGGCGGAGGACGATCTCATCGTCCGCGTCAAGGCGGTCGGCGTCTGCGGCAGCGATCTGCATTCCTACCTCGAGGGCGGAACGACCGGCCCGACGCGCGTCAGGCCGTTCGTCCTCGGCCATGAATTCTCGGGTGTCCTCACGCCGGACTCGGCACGCAAGGCGGGACTCTCGGCCGATGCGTTGGTGGCGGTCGATCCTTCCATTCCATGCGGCCATTGCGAATGGTGTCACCGCGGCCATACCAATCTTTGCCCCAACGTGAAGTTCCTCGGCTACGCGCCACACAATGGCGCCATGGCCGAATTTATCTGCGTGCCCAGATCCGCCGTGCATTTGGTGCCTGACAGCATCGACCCGGCCGGCGCAGCAATCCTGGAGACGCTCGGCGTCGCGATCCATGCCATGGACCTGGCGCGTCCGCGTCTTCTTGAATCCGTGGCGGTGCTTGGCTGCGGGCCGGTGGGGTTGTTGTTGGTGCAACTCGCGCGGCTCGCCGGTGCCGGAAAGATCATTGCCATCGACCCGGTCGAGCAGCGTACTACGCTAGCGTGCGACCTCGGTGCGGATGTGGCGTGCCGTAGCTACGCCGGGGTCGGGGACATCACCGAAGGCCGCGGCGTCGATCTGGTGATCGAGGCGACCGATTCCTCGCACGGCTTCGAGCATGCGGCGCGCTGTGCGCGTATCGGCGGCCGGCTCGTTCTCGTCGGCATTCCCGAGAACAACCAGTACGTCCTGAGCGGTGCGGAGTCGCGCCGAAAGGGCTTATCAATCAAGTTTTCGCGTCGCATGCCGGAGGTTTATCCGCGGGCCATCGCGCTTGCGCGGGGAGGGCAGGTCAAGCTCACGCCGCTGGCGACGCACCACTTCTCGCTTGACCAGACGCCTGCCGCGTTCGAGCAACAGGTCGCGCGACGAGATGGAATCATCAAGGCGATCATTTGCCCGTAGATTGAGGGCTATCTTGCCTAGAGCTTGGCAGAGCAGGTGCAGCAGGACTGGTCGTGATGGCGAAATCGTCGAAGCTGGTCGTCGCAAAGAAAGGCCGCGTCCTGATGGTAAGACGCAGGCGCGACGGGCTCTGGATGTTTCCAGGCGGCCGCCGGCGAGCCGGCGAGAGCGACAGGCGCTGCCTTCGTCGTGAGATCAAGGAGGAGCTCCCCAAGCTGAAGCTTGGGCCGCTGAAACTCTGGAAGGAAGTGAAGGCGAAGAATCGCCGGTCCGGTCGCCGCATGAGTGATGCGATTTTCCTGGCAAAGAAAGTGTCAGGGCGCTTGAAGGTCGGCGACAAGAAGGAGATCGATAGAGCAGTTTGGCGTAAGCCGCATGGCGCCAGATTGACTCCGACCTCGCGCTACATTCGCGATAGGCTGTTTCCAAGGCGAGGGCGTCGCTAAAGCGACCGTTCTGCGATAGTGCGCGTGCCCCCGGTGAGGCCGGGCCGTTCCCCGATTTCCTCCTTGGTGAAGTTCTCCAGGGGAAAAATATCACGGCGCGAAGTTAAGGCTCGCGTTCGACATGTGCTCGGATTGCATTGGTCGTCGTTTCGATCCACCCGTGCTCACGAGCCTTCGCAACCATGTCGGCGTAAGCCGCATCCCACGTCCTGTCATCGGGGCGTCCGGGCAGGGTCGGGACAAGATCGATGGGGACAAGCACGTTGTTGTCATCGATGAAGGTGATTCCTCTCGTCGTGGCGGCTCGCGCGGCGGCTTCGCCCTTCAGCACCAGCTTGAATTTGCGGAAGTCGGACGGCTCGGCCAGCCGGACTTCGTTAGACGTGCATGCGATGATCATGGTTCTGTCCTTTCGCGCCGTCTCAATCACGAATGCAGCAGGGTGCACAGCGCGCCCTGGAAATTGACCAGAGGGCCGCCGTCTCCGCCGCGCGTCGCCACGATCCGGCCGATGAAGATGCCGTGAGTGCCGACCGCCTGGTGCTGGTAGAGCTCGCATTCGACCGCGCCAATCGCCCCCCGCAACACGGGAACGTCGAGCAAGCCTTGGTCCCAGGGCGCGGTCGTAAAACGCTGGGCACCCTTGACGCCGTCGCGGCCGGCGAAGCGCAGCGCCAGATCCTGCTGGTCGCTGCCGAGCAGGCTGACGGCAAAGCTGCCATTGGCGAGGATCGCGTCATGGGTCTCGGAGCTCGCATTGATGCCGACCAGCAGGCAGGGCGGATCCATGCAGAGCGAGGTGACCGAGCTGACAGTCAGCCCTCGCCGGTCGGCATCCGCGCCGGTCGCCACGATGGCGACGCCGCCGGCCAGATTTCCCATGGCACGGCGAAACTCCGTGGCATCGACCGAGTGACGATCGGCTCCTTGCGGAAACTTCTGGTGAGCCATGGCCAACACCTTCGGACTTGCCGACGTCAAGCCGACACTGCTTCGCCGGCGACCCTCGCATCCTTGCGGCCGCTGCGCAGTTCCTTCCGGATCGCGGGGATGATCTTGCTCCCCCACAGCTCGATCTGCTTCAGCATGGTGCGCTGGTGGAAGTCGCCGAGTTGGGTCTGCACCGCGATATGCGACGGCTTGAGGATGCTGATCTCCTCCAGCATGCGGTCGATCACCTGGTTGACGCTGCCGACGGGCAGGTTGTTGCGCATGGTCTCCAGGCTCATATCGTTGGGCCCGGCCTGTTCCTTGATCAGATAGCCGTCGTCGCTCTGGGCGCGGCGGAATTTCAGGCTTTCGGAGAGCCGGCGCTGGAAGCGGGCATTGTCGAGATAGGAGGTGACCTCGCTGTCATTGTCGCTGGCATAGGCGCAGCGCAGGAAGCCGAAGCGGGTGGCGTCGATCGACCGGCCTTCCTGGGCCGCAATGCCTTCGAGCCGCTCGCGCAGTGCCTTGATGGCATCGGTGCCATTGAGGAGAGCGGTCACGAACAGATTGTGGTTGTCGCGGATAGCGCGGCCGAGGGTCTCGGCATGGCCGGACGTTACCCAGATCGGCGGCATCGGGGTCTGCACGGTGCGCACGGCAATCGAGGTCGGCGGAATCTTCAGGTGCTGGCCGGCGTAGGAAAAGATCCGCTCCTGCATGCCTGCATGCAGCACGTCGTAGAACTCGGCAAACAGCGAGTGCGAATCCTTGAGGTCGACGCCGAAGCGGTCGAACTCGAATTGCTGATAGCCCGAGCCGATGCCGAGATCGAGGCGGCCGTTCGAAACGGTATCGGCGAAGCCGATCTCGCCGAGCAGTCGCGCCGGATGATACAGCGGCAGCACGCAGACCGCGGTGCCGAGCCGGATGCGCTTGGTGAGGCCGGCGCAGTGCGCCACCATCATCAGCGGCGAGGGACACAGGCTGTAGTTGTTGAAGTGGTGCTCGGCGTACCATGCGGTATCGAAGCCGACCCCTTCAGCCGCCACGGTCTGTTCGACAGCGTTGTGGATGACCTGCTGCGAGCTTTGATGATAGCCGCGCTGCTGAGCCAGAATGAATACGCCGAATTCCATGGATGCATCCTCCGCCAAACCGACCAGTCGCTTTTGCGACCTGTTCTCATCAAGCTACCGACTTGAGGTTTTTCGAACAATTGGCGTAATCTGATCATGTCTTTTGCAGAATTTGAAAAGATCAATGAATCGCCTCCAGGCCATGGAATTGTTCGTCTCCGCCGTCCGCGAGGGCAGCTTTTCCGCGGCCGGACGCCGCGCGGGGCTCTCGCCGGCATCCGTGTCGCGCTATATCGGCGAGCTCGAGGCGCAGCTTGGCGTGCAATTGCTCAACCGCAGCACGCGCCATCTCGGATTGACCGATGCCGGCAAGATCTTCTTCCAGCGCACCGAGCAGGTGCTGCACGGGATCGAGGACGCGGAGGCTGCCGCGCTCGCGCTGCAGACCGCGCCGCGGGGGACGCTGCGCGTTCATTCTCGGACGCTGTTCGGCATCAAGGTGCTGTCACCATTGATCCCGCAGTTCCAGGAGCTATACCCGGAGCTGAAGGTGGAACTGCGGCTGTCGGAACGGCGCGTCCAGCTTCGTGAGGAAGAGTTCGACATCGATTTCCAGATCGCCGCGCCCAAGGATCCAGGCCTGATGCAGCGCCGGCTGGTGCGGAGCGAACGCATCCTCGTGGCGTCACCCGACTACGTCGCGCGGAAGCCAAAGTTGCGCGGACCGGATGATCTCGTCGGCCACAATTGCCTGACCTACTGGATGGGGCCCGACGATGTGGTCTGGAAGTTCATGCGCAAGAGCAGGCTGCGCGAGATCGTCGTGCCGTCTTCATTCAGCAGCAATAATGGCATCATCCTGTGCGACCTCGCGGTGCGCGGGCACGGCATTGCGCTGCTCGACGACTACACGGTCGCGGACGAAGTGAAGAACGGGAGGCTGGTGCGTCTGTTACCGGGCTTTCGCGTCACCAACTCGACCTTCGACGAAGGCATCTACGCCACGTTCCAGCAGAGCAGCTATCTGCCGGAAAAAATCAGAGTGTTCGTCGACTACATGGCCGAGAGCGTGCCGCGGCTGATCAAGCGATCCGGCTAGCACCACGCGCCGCCTTCAGCGTGTGCCAAACCTGTGGGCAGGCAGTCCCGTCACGCCGAGATTCTCGATGGCGAACAATCCGCCGGCGTCCGGGCTGTCATCGAAAAGATGGGTGCTGCGCGAGATCGAGGTCACATAAAGCACGTCGAGACCGGGGCCGCCGAAGGTCACGCTGGTCGGATGCCGGACGGGCATCTCGATCTTGCGCACCATCGTTCCGTCGGGTGCGAACCGTGCGATGGCGCCGATCCGCACCAGTACGGTCCAGAGATAGCCGTCCGCATCGACGGTCGCACCGTCGCCGCCCGAGCCATGCGCGTCCAGCTCAGCGAACACGCGCTTGTTCCGCAGCGGGCCGTCGCGGTGATAGCCGTAAGCCCAGATCACACGTCGCGCCGTGTCCGCAAGATAGAATATCCGGCCGTCCGGACTGAAGCAGGGGCCGTTGGTCACGGCGAGATCGGTTTCGAGTTGCTCGATCGCGCCCGCCGCATCGATGCGATACAGACCGCCGAGCGGCTTTTCATCCTCCGCGCGCCCGCCGTGCATTGTGCCCGCCAGGAAGCGCCCGAACGGGTCGGCCTTGCCGTCGTTCAGGCGGAGCATCGGATGATCGAGGCCGATCGAGGGGCCCTCGGTCCATTCCCGCGTGCTGAAATTGTAATGCGCAAAGCCGTGGTGCAGCGCCAGCACCGCGCGGTCGTCATGCGCGAGCGCGAGCGATCCGATCGGGACGGGCACCGAGAATTGATCGATCGCGCCGATCGCAGGCAACAGCCTGCGGATCAGTCCGGCGAGCGAATCGATCCAGTAAAGCGTCTGGGTCCGGTCATCCCAGACCGGGCTCTCGCCAAGCCGGTCCCTGGTCTTGCCGATACGGGTGATGCGCGGGAGCGCGTTCATGGGAGCACCTCGTTTGATCCCTTCTGCAGAGCGGACTTGACCGATCGGTCGGCGAAAAACTACGTTGGTTTTCACATGAAGATCAGTGTTCGGCCGACCCAGATGTCCGGCTAGATTTGCGGGTTCGATGGTTGAATTGTCGACGACAAAGGACGGGGTCGCCAACCAGGCGGAGGCGTCCGATCGCGTCCTGCAGATCCTGAGCGAGGCCGGGCGTCTGTTCGCCACCAAGGGCTATGACGGCACCTCGATGCGCGACATCGCGGTGGCCTGCGGCATCTCGAAGTCGCTGCTGTATCATCACTTCTCCAACAAGGATGAAATCTACGCGCGCGTCGCTGTCGGCTCGACGCTGGAACTGTATCTTTTCGTGCGCGACCGGATTCCCGACGGTCCGCCGTCGCAGAAGATCCGAGCCTTCATGGTTGCGACGGCGGAATATTTCCGGCGCTACCGCTGGGCATGGATCGCATCGACGACCGCATTCTGGAACGATCCCGATCGCCACCGGCAAAAGGAACGGATGACGCGCCGCGACCGATTCGAGCACTTTCTGCGCGGATTGATCCAGGAAGCGATCGACGCCGGCGAGATCCGCAACCTCGATGTTGCCATGACGGGGCGGCTGATCCTGTCGTCGCTGAATTGGATGCATCGCTGGTACAATCCCAATAAATCGGCAACACCCGAGCAGATCGCCGACATCTTTTTTGACATGGTATTCAACGGCCTTCGGACCGACGGTCCTGCGAGGCCGCCAACCATCGAGCCGCCGAAGTCGCCCCGGCGAAAGCCGCGCTAGAGGCGCCTGCCTTCAATCGAGCGCGATGTGCTGCGCCGTGATGACCGGTCCCCACAGGGCGGCATCCTTGCTCAGCTGGGAATCGAGCAATTGAGGCGGCCCGAGATCGGCCTGCAGGCCGTCGATCGCGAGCTGCCTGGCGATCTCCGGCTTTTGCATCGCCGCGTTGGCGGCGGCGTTCAGCCGGTCGATCGCCTCGCGCGGTGTGCCAGCGGGCGCGTGCAGCGCAGTCCAGAACGATGCCGAAAGCTCGGGATAGCCTGACTCGGCAAAGGTCGGGATATCAGGCAGGTTTGGCATGCGCTGGTCGGAGGAAACGGCGAGCAAGCGGAGCTTGCCGGCCTTGACGTGCTCGATCACGGCAGCCGGCGTCGCAAAGTTGAGGTCGCACTCGCCCGACAGCAGTTCCATCACCGAGGCCGGATTGTTGCGATAGGCGACGTCGGTAACTGCAAAGCCCATCGATTTCCCCATCATGATCCCAAACAGGTGCGTCACGCTGCCCGGTCCCAGCGTGGCATAGAACATCGGCTTGTCGCGACCCTTGGCGTAACCGACAAAGCTTTTCATATCGGTGACCGGCATCTTCGCGTTCACGGTCAGCGACAGCGGGCCATTGCAGAGCATGGCGACGGATGCGAAATCCGCGAGCTTGTACGGCAAGTTCTTGCGCAGCAGCACGTTGAGCGAGATCGGACCAGTGCCGCCGGCGAGGAGCACCGAACCATCCTTGGCCGCACGCGCCACATATTGCGATCCGACGATGCCGTTCGCACCTGGCTTGTTGTCGACCAGCACGGGCTGATCGAGCGCCTCCGACATGCCCTTGGCGATCGCGCGCATTAGGCTGTCGATCGAGCCGCCGCTAGCGTAGGGCACGATGATGAAGACGGTCTGTGACGAGCGCGCGCTGACGATCACAGGTGCAGCAAATGGCGCAACGATAGCGCTGGCCATGAGCGTTGCGGCCTGACGTCGGCTGATAGGTGCCACGGCGGTTCCTCCTTCATTTGATTTGATCGAAATCTACGGCCCGACCGATCGGTCAGTCAACAGGTCAAACGTCGCAGCTATTGCAAGACAGCGAGCTTGGTGTTATCAGCGCATCGACTGACCGATCGGTCAGGTGGCTTGAAGCTGCCGTCCGAGGTCGCGGAAAACAAGATCAAGCAAGCGCCAGGAGGAAGCCATGTCCGACGACATCGTGACGCTCGAAGTATCCGACCACATCGCAATCGTGACGCTGAACCGTCCTCCGGTGAACGCGCTCAACCGCGCGATGCGCGATCGCATCGTCGCGGTGTTCGACCAGATTTCGGAGCGCAGCGATGTTCGCGTGGCGATCCTCACCGGCAACGGCAAGGTGTTTTGCAGCGGCGCCGATCTCAAGGACCGTCCAGACCCGGCGAAGGTCGGCGCATTCCATGATCACAACCGCATCACCCGCGAGACCGGCAACTGCATTCGCGAGTGCTCCAAGCCGGTGATCGCAGCGATCAACGGCGTCGCGCTCGGCGCCGGCCTCGGTCTGATGGCATCGTGCGACATCTTCTACGCGTCCGAAGAAGCTGTGTTCGGCATGCCCGAGATCAATGTCGGCCTCGCCGGCGGTGCGGCGATGCTCAACACTTTGTTCGGCCGTTCGCTGATGCGCCGGATGTTCTTCACCGGCGTCCGGATTTCCGCGGCCGAGCTCTATCGCCTTGGCATCATCGAGGCCTGTACCAGCAAGGAAGATCTCATTCCAGAAGCAATGAAGATCGCGCGTGAGATCGCAGCCAAGAGCCCGATTGCGATGGAGTACGCCAAGAATGCGGCCAACATGGTCGAGCTGATGCCGCCGCGCGATGCCTATCGCTTCGAGCAGAACATCACGATGGCGCTGTCGAAGACCGAGGATGCCAAGGAAGCGCGCATGGCGTTCCTTGAGAAGCGCGCGCCGGTGTTCAAGGGGCGCTGACGATGCGGCCGGGAGAAGGTCTCGACGCGCTGATGGCGCCGCGCTCGATCGCGATCATCGGCGCGTCGCAGGATGCGACCAAGATCGGCGGCCGACCGGTGGACCTGTTGCGCCGCTACGGCTACGCGGGCAAGATCTATCCGGTCAACCCAAAAGCCGCGATGGTGCAGGGGCTGCAGGCCTATGCGTCGGTAGGCGCGCTACCCGAGGCGCCCGATCTCGCCGTCATCGCCGTCGATGCCGAGCGGGCGCCCGAAGCGATCGAGCAGTGCGCCGATCGCGGTGTCCGCAGCGTCGTCGTGTTCTCTTCCGGCTTTGCCGAGCTTGGCGAAGAGGGGCGCGCGATGCAGGATCGGCTTCGCACGGCTGCGCGACGCACCGGCATGCGGCTGCTCGGCCCGAATTGCCTCGGCGCGGTCAGTATTCCCGAAAAGGCCATCGCGACATTCTCGATCGTGCTCGAACACAGCATGCCGGCGGCCGGCTCGCTCGGCATCGTTTCGCAGAGCGGCAATCTCGGCAGCTACACCATGCGCATGGCGAGCGATCGCGGCGCCGGCATCAGCCGTTTCATGACCACCGGCAATGAGTGCGACATCGATATCGCCGACGGTATTGCCTGGCTGGCCCGCGATCCCGCGACGAAAGTCATTCTTTGCTGCTTCGAGGCCTGCCGTGATGCCGGCCGGCTCATCGCTGCACTGACCGAGGCGCGCGATGCCGGCAAGCCGGTCATTGCGCTGAAAGTCGGCACCTCAGAGGCCGGGCAAGCCGCGGCGGCGTCCCATACTGGTGCCATGGCGGGATCGGATGCGGTGTTTGATGCGCTGTTGGCGCGCTACGGCGCCGTACGGGTGCGGAGCATCGAGGAGCTGATTGATCTCGGTCATGCCGCCTCCATCCTGTTGCCGGATCGGTTGCCAAAGGGGCGGCGCCTTGCGGTCGTGACGGCATCCGGCGGTTTTGGCGTGCTGCTTGCGGATGCCGCGCAGGCGGTCGGCCTGTCGTTGCCGGAACTGAGCGAGGCGACCCAGCGCGCGATCCTCGATCTCGTGCCATTTGCGTCCGCGCGCAATCCGGTCGATGCCACCGCGCAGATGTCCAGCCGGCCCGATATGCTGCAGAAGATTCTGTCGGCGGTCGTTGCCGACGACCGCACCGATGCGATCGTGCTGCCGCTGCCGTTCTCGCTGCACATGCCGCGCCTGCGCTCGGTTTACATGGAGACATTGCGCGCCATCCGCGCGCAGTATCCCAATCGTCCCGTCATTCTGTGCGTGGAGGGCCCGCCGGATGCGCTCGCCGAACTGCATGCCATGGGTTATCCCACCATTGCGAGCTTTGACGGCTGCTGCGCCATCGTCGCGGCGCTGGCGCGATTACAGGCGCTAGCGACTGCGCCAAAGGCTGTGAGCCAGCCTGCCATCGCGAAGGCTGCACCGCTCGCGGCTGATGCGTTCCGCCATGAGCTCGGCGCCAAGCGCGCGCTGGCGGAGGCCGGCATCCCCGTGCTGGCCGAGCAGCTGGTATCGGACGCCGAGGCCGCGGCGCGTGCAGCGCGCGAGATCGGTTTCCCGGTCGTCTTGAAAATCGTCTCGCCCGATCTGCCGCACAAGACGGAGGTGGGTGGCGTTGTCGTGGGTCTTCGCTCCGAGGAAGAGGTGCGGCAGGCCCATGCCCGGATGCTGGCGCGTGTTGCGGAGAAGGCGCCACGCGCGGTGATCGACGGCACGATCGTTGCTCCCATGGCGCATGGCCTGTCCGAGTTGATCCTCGGCAGCCGGATCGATCCGGTGTTCGGGCCGGTCGTGATGGTCGGCCTGGGGGGAATCTTTGCCGAGATCGTACAGGACACCGCCGTGCAGATGGCGCCGGTGAGCGAGACGCAAGCAATGGCGATGCTGAGGTCGCTGAAGGCGTTCGCCGTTCTCGACGGCGCACGCGGGCGGCGTCGCACCGACCTCGAGGCCGCAGCGCAAACGATCGCGGCGCTCTCGCGTTTTGCCGTCGCGCATGCCAATTCCGTGTCGGAAATCGACATCAATCCGCTGCTGCTGAAAGCGGACGGCGAGGGCGCCGTCGCGCTCGATGCGCTGCTGATCCCACACGCGGGCAAGGCAACGCAACACCACTGAACACAACAAGAAGAACCGCGAAGTCGGCTCAATGATTGCTGGGAGGATTTTGTGATGAAGCTCAATACCCGTCTCCTCGAAATCGCCGTGATGCTGGGAGCTTTGCTGATGCTGGCGACGCCGCTGTGCGCCCAAGGCGTGTCCGGCGATGTGATCAAGATCGGCATCATGAACGACCAGAATGGTCCGTATGCCGACAATTGCGGCCCCGGTGCGGTGGCCGCGGCAAAGCTCGCAGTCAGCGACTTCGGTGGTGCGGTCAACGGCAAGAAGATCGAGCTCGTTGTCGCCGACGACCAGAACAAGCCGGACATCGGCGTTGCGGTGGCACTGCGCTGGCTCGACAATGAAGGCGTCGATGCCATCGTCGGCTGCTCGGCCTCGTCGATTGCCCTCGGCGTGCAGGACATCATGAAGGCGCGGAAGAAGCCCTACATGCTGGCGGGGACAGCAGGTTCGTTCTTCACCAACGACAAGTGCTCACCGATGACCACGCAATGGATGGTCGACACCTATGCGCAGCCGAAGGCCACCGTGAAGGCGCTGCTGTCCCAGGGCGTCGACACCTGGTACTTCCTGACCGTCGACTACGCCTTCGGCAAGGGATGGCAGGCCGACGCCACCAACTTCATCAAGGCCGGCGGCGGCAAGGTCGTGGGATCGGTGCTGCATCCGCTGAACTCGTCGGACTTCTCCTCGTTCCTGCTGACGGCGCAGGCGAGCGGCGCCAAGGCGATCGCGCTCGCTAATTCTGGTTCTGACTTCGGCAATGCCATCAAGCAGGCCCAGGAGTTCGGCCTATCGCAGAAGCAGCTGCTGGTGCCGCTTGGACTTATGATCAGCCAGACCCACGGCATCGGTCTGCGCGACCTGCAGAACGTGCGCCTGACCACGCCGTTCTACTGGGACATGACGCCGGAGACGCGGGCCTTCGCCAAGCGTTTCACCGAGGCGTCCGGCGGGCAAATTCTGAACGAGGCCAAGTCCGCCAGCTACAGCGCTATCACGCATTACCTGAAGGCCGTTGCAGCGACTGGAACGGATGATGGCGAAGCCGTGATGAGGCAGATGAAGAACACGCCGATCAACGACTTCGAAATGAAGGATATCAGCATTCGCGCCGACGGGCAGGTGATGCGTCCGCTCTATGTGGCACGCATCAAGACGCCGCCCGAGTCCAAATACGCCTTCGACTATTACGAGATCACGGGGACGATTGCCCCCGAGGACGCATGGCGTCCGGCTTCGGAGAGCGCGTGCGATCTGCTCAAGTCGCAGTGATCGGAAAGAAAGGGCGTCCGGCCGATGCATGGCTGGCGCCCGACGGTGCAGCCAAAGCGAGACATCCACGATGACAGTCATTGAAACAGAGCCGCCGGTAACCGCCACGGCCGGAGAATTGTCCGGCGAGGCCTATCGGGTGGCGATGCGTCGCTGGCTGCGCGCCAATCTGCCGGCGAGCTTTCGCAGTGACAGCGCGGCGTTCTCGGCGCCCGGCCTGCAAGAGCAGATCGCCTGGGAAGCGGCGATGTATCGCGCCGGCCTGGCCGGCATCACTTGGCCAAAAGCGTATGGCGGGCACGGCCGCACCTTGCGCGAGCACCTGATCGCCAACCAGGAAATCGGCGCGCTCGCGATGCCGGAGAGCGTCAATTCGATCGGCAAGGAGCTTGCAGGTCCGATCATCCTCGCGGTCGGCACCGAGGAGCAGAAGCACCGCTTCCTGCCGGCAATCCTGGAGATGCGCGACATTTGGTGCCAGGGCTTTTCCGAGCCGGAAGCAGGTTCCGATCTGGCGGGCCTGCGGACGCGCGCCATGCGCGATGGTAATATCTGGCGGATCAGCGGGCAGAAGATCTGGACCAGCGGCGCCTATCGCGCCCAGCGCTGCCTGGTGCTGGCGCGTACCGGCCCGCTGGAAGACCGGCATCGCGGCCTCGCCATGTTCGCGGTACGGCTCGATGCCAAGGGCGTGCGCGTGCGGCCGATCAGATCGATCGACGGACGCGAGAGCTTTTGCGAGGTCTTCTTCGACGACGTGGAGGTCTTGCAATCCGATGCGCTCGGCGCGCCCGATGAAGGCTGGAACGCGGCAATCCGCGTGCTCGAGATCGAGCGCGCAACCAACCGCATGTACCGGGCCTGGCGCTTCGAGAACGAGCTGCGTCATCTGATTGCGGCCTGCAAGAGTGATCCGGCGCTGGCGCAGCTGGTTGCGAACCGATGTTACGAGGCCAAGATTGGCGAGGTCGTCGTGGATATCGAGGTGCTGAAGGCGCATGTCGAGACTGCGGTAGAGGCACTCGTCAAGGGTGACAGGATCGGCGCACGCGGAAGTTTGGCAAAACTGCACTGGAGTGAGGCGCACCAGCGTTTTGCCGCGCTTGCGATCGAGCTGTTGGCGCAGGCCTCGTTGCCGCAGCTCCCGGCCGTGCAGGTCGCGCGGCGCCGCTTCGAGGCGATCTATCTGCAGGCGCGCGCCGAGACTATCTACGCCGGCACCACGGAAATTCAGCTCGGCATCATTGCCGACAGGATCCTGCAGCTCTCGAAAGGCAAGTGATGACGACATTGACCGGCGATGGATTGCAGCCGAGCGAGTTCGCGGTCACCGCGGCACGAGCCGTGGCGGATTGCGCGGCGTTGGGGCCGCGGGACCAAGCGAAACACCTCGCCGACGACGGATTGCTCGGGGTGCTTGCCTCGCAGGACGTCGGCGGGCTCGACCTGCCACTGGCCTTTGCGGTTCCGGTAGTGACCGCCGCCGGCTCGGGCCTGCTCGGCTTTCCGCTGATGGAAGCACTGCTGCTGTCGCGTGCCCTGCAGGACGCGCTGCCGCGCGTGGCGGAGGCGATCGTGTCCGGCGGGATGCTGGCGACTATCGCTTGGCAGGGCACCCTGAGTGCCGAGCGCGAGGGTGAATCTGTGGTGCTCAATGGCTGGGTTGCGCGCGCGGCCTGCGCCCGCGACGCCGATTGCATCCTGGTACGGATTGGCACGGCCGCGGCGGCGCTGGTTCCGACTGACAGCGAAGGAGTCGTTGTCGAGGACGCGGCGGGGCTGGATTTGACCGTGCCCGAACACTCCGTTCGCTTGCAGGGCGTCACCATACCGGCCGCAAGTGTCTTGCCTGACAGCACTTGGGCTCTCTTAAGCTCCGATGCCAACGTGCTGCGTGCCGCCGCCATTCTCGGCTCGGCCGAGACGTGCCTCGCACTCGCACAAGAGCACGTCTCGACGCGCCGCCAGTTCGGCCGAGCGCTGTCCTACAATCAGGCGCTGCGGCATTCGCTGGCGCGGCAGAAGCTGGCGCTCGAAGGCATCAGGCATGCGATCACCCGCAGCGTCGGCGAGGCGGCAGGTCCGGTCGAGCACGACTCTGTGTTTCTAGCGGCAGCCGCCTATGGCTGTGCAATCAGCGAAGGTGCGCTGCAGGTTCACGGCGGCATGGGATTCACGTGGGATGTGCCGGTGCATCGACACCTGCGTCGCGTCCGCGCCTTACAGGCGCAAGGCGATGCCAGCGGAAGCCTGGCCGCGCTCGGCCGCCGTACCATTGCCGCAATAGCTCCGGCGTCCGATCTCGCCGTGTCGGGATAAGAAAGGAAGACCGCAATGACTGATGCCAAGGACAAGCCCCTCGCTGGCCGTGCTGCGCTGGTCACCGGGGCCGGAAACGGAATCGGACGCGCGACCGCTCTTCTGCTGGCCTCGCGCGGCGCGATCGTCGGCGTCAACGACCTCAAGCCTGATTTCGTTGCCGGGACTGTCGATGCGATCAAGGCGGCCGGCGGAGAGGCCGTTGCGATCACGCAGGATGTCGCGAGCCGCGACGGAATGCGCACGGCGGTGCTCGGCTTTGCTGAAGGGCAGGGCCGGCTCGATATCCTCGTCAACAATGCGGCCTGGGTTCGCTATCAGTCGGTGGCCGACATCGCGCCCGAGACCGTCGACCGCATGCTCAATATCGGCTTCAAGGCGATCATCTGGGGCATTCAGGCCGCGGCTGAGGTGATGGATGCCGAGCGCGGTGGCGCCATCGTCAATGTCGCCTCCGTCGCCGGATTGATCTCGGCGAAGAACAGCATCGTGTATAGCGGCATCAAGGCCGGCGTGATGGGGATTACGCGCGCCGCGGCAGCCGAGCTTGGCGAGCGCAAGATCCGGGTGAACGCGGTGGCACCGTCTGCCATTCCGACTGAAGGGACGATGCGTAACCGCAACGCCGAACTCGACGCGCGGCGGATCGCGCGCACGCCGCTCGGACGGCTCGGCACAGTGGACGATATTGCCAAGGCAATCGCTTTCCTCGCCGGCGACGACAGCGGCTTCATATCGGCGCAGGTGCTGACGGTCGACGGCGGGATTGTCTTCACCAACATCGCCTAAGGGCCACCGAGGCCGCTGCAGGATACGCCATATGATTCTCACCGCAGAAGAGCAGGCGCTGAAGCAGCAATTTATTCGCGCCCGCGGTTACTGGCGGCCGTGGACGGAGGGGCTGCTGCGGCTCGATCCGGCATTTCTTGCCACCTATGCCCGCTATGGCGCCTATCCCGCTGAAACCGGCCCGCTGTCGCGCAAGATGTGCGAATTGATCTATGTGGCGCTGGACGGATCGGCGACGCATCTGTTTCGCTCCGGGCTCGCGCTGCACATGCAGCTGGCCCTCGAGCACGGTGCGACCACGCAGGAGATCGTCGACGTGCTGCGGCTGGCTACGGCGCAGGGGCTCGACGGCTGTAATCTCGGCATCGGCATTCTCGCCGAGGAGCTGGCGTTGGCGGGGCTGGATTCGGACCAGGCGCCGCTGTCGCGCGAGCAGACGGCGCTTCGCGACGCCTATGTCGCACAATTCGCCGATTGGCCGGACTTCTGCGATCTCTGGCTGCGCGCCGATCCCGGCTATTTCGCGGTGATGCTCGACCTGCTGACGGCGGGCGACAAGTCCGGCGGTCTCGATCAGCGCTCGCGCAGCCTGATCTCGCTGGCCCTGAACGGATGTTTTACAGCGCTCAATCCACACGGCCTTCGCCTGCAGATCAGGCGCGCGTTGCGGCTCGGGATCGACAAGCGGGAGATCCTTCAGGTTCTGCAGATGACGGCGCATCTGGGCGTGCATGCCTGCGCAATCGGGGTGCCGATTCTGATGGAAGCGATCGGTCCGGCGGCAGGCAAGTCGTCTTCCGTCGACGTAGCGGGATAGCAGGAAGGTCGACGACGATGGCGAGACCAACCATCAGAAATCAGCGTGCCTTTGCGTCGGGCGCATTGTTTCTTGCTTTTGCGATCTTCTTCTTCGTGATGGCACTGAATTATCCGGCGGGCACCGCGGCGCGGATGGGGCCCGGCTATTTTCCGCGGCTGTTGGCGATCGTGCTTGCGGCCATCGGGCTCGCGGTGATGCTGGGTGCCGTGCTGAGGACGGCAGAGCGGCAGAGGTTGCGGAGTTGGGACGTAAAGGGCCTTGCCTGGGTCACGGGCTCGGTGGTTCTGTTTGCGCTTCTGCTGTTTCCGATCGGTCTGATCGGTGCGCTGCTGGTCCTGATCGTGGTGTCGAGCAGGGCTAGTCCCGAGTTTGCCTGGAAGGGCGCGTTGGCCAATGCAGCCATCCTGATCGCGCTGTGTCTCCTCGTATTCGTCTATGGCCTCGGGCTGCAGCTGCCGGTGTGGCCGGCGCTGCTCAATTGACGGGCCGTGACGATGGACCTGTTTCATAACCTGGCGATCGGGTTCTCCACCGCGGCCCAGCCGGCCAATCTGCTCTACGCCTTCTTCGGCTGCCTGTTGGGGACGCTGATCGGCGTCCTCCCGGGCCTGGGCCCGCTCGCCACCATCGCGATGCTGCTCCCGATCACCTACGCGCTGCAGCCGGATTCGGCCCTGATCATGCTCGCCGGCATCTATTACGGCGCGCAATATGGCGGCTCGACCACCGCCATCGTGGTCAATCTGCCCGGCGAATCCTCCTCTGTCGTCACCACGATAGACGGCTACCAGATGGCCAAGCAGGGCCGGGCGGGTGTCGCGCTCTCGACAGCCGCGATCGGTTCGTTCTTCGCCGGCTGCGTGGCGACACTGGCGCTGGCGGCGCTGGCCGGGCCGCTGACGGCGGCAGCGTTGCTGTTCGGGCCGAAGGAGTTTTTCGCGCTGATGCTCCTCGGCCTCATCCTCGCCTCGGTGCTATCCAGTGGACCCTTCATTGAAGGCATCGGCATGGTCGTACTCGGCATGCTGCTCAGTCTCGTCGGCACCGATCTCAGCACGGGTACGCAGCGCTTCGCGTTCGGCATCCCGCAGCTGTTCGATGGCCTCGATTTCGTGCCGTTGGCGATGGGCATTTTTGGCTTTGCCGAGATCGTGAAGAATCTCGAGCAAGACGACAAACTGTCGCTGGTGACGCAAAAGATCACCAATCTGTTTCCGACGCGTGAGGATTTCCGCCGCATGATCCCGGCGATGCTGCGCGGCACCGCGCTCGGCACGCTGCTCGGTGTGCTGCCGGGCGGCGGTGCGGTGCTGTCGTCGTTTGCCTCCTACACGCTGGAGAAGAAGCTCTCGAAGCACCCCGAACAGTTCGGCAAGGGTGCGATCGAAGGCGTTGCCGGGCCGGAATCGGCCAACAACGCAGGCGCCCAGACCTCCTTCATTCCGCTGCTGACACTTGGCGTGCCCTCCAATGTGGTTATGGCGCTGATGGTCGGTGCGATGAACATCCACAACATCCAGCCCGGTCCGGAGGTCATGACCAAGAACTCGACCTTGTTCTGGGGCCTGATCGCCTCGATGTGGGTCGGCAATCTGATGCTGCTCGTTCTCAATCTGCCGCTGGTTGGATTGTGGGTCAAACTTCTCACCATTCCCTATCGCTATCTGTTCCCGGCGATCATGGTGTTTTGCTCGATCGGCGTCTATTCGATCAACAGCGGGACCTTCGAGGTGCATGAAGCGGCGGTGTTCTGCGTCTTCGGCTATGTCCTCATTAAGCTGCAGCTGCCGGCCGCGCCACTGCTGCTGGGCCTGGTGCTTGGGCCAGCGATCGAAGAGAACTTCCGCCGCGCCATGGTGCTATCGCGCGGCGATGTCAGCGTGTTCGTGACCTCGCCATTGTCGGCAACGCTCCTGGCCGCAGCCGCAATCGCGATCGTCATGATCATGCTGCCGACGATCCGGTCGCGGCGGGAGGAGGCGCTGCAGGAGTAGATGCCGTCGCCCGCCCGGCGTCAAACGTCTGTGTCGCTGTCGCCAGCTTTGACCGATCTGGCGGCCTGCCGCAGAACATTCAGGTAGCGGCTGGCGTTTTGCTTGATCCGCTCGGCGACGCCGCCAAGCCCGAGAGCGACGGGCTGATTCTGAATTGTGATTGGGAGCAGGACGCAAATCGTCGCCCCGCCCAGCATCGGGACGTTCTCCGCCGAGCAATGTCCCTTGCCCCGGATCTCCCGAATCCGCCGGATCATGTCCTGAGGCTTGACCCTGTCTGCTGCGTTCGGCGTCGCGATATTGGCGCGGCGCACGATCGTGTCGAGCTTCTCGTCGGACATCGTCGACATCAACAGCCAGCCGAGCGCGGACTGCGTCAGCGGCCGCAGCGTTCCCTCGTCGACGTGGAATCGCAGCGGGTGGGTCGACTGGATGATCTTGACGTATTGCAGATACACGTCGTTGGTCGTGCCGATTGAAACGGCTTCGCCCGTTGCGGCGTGCACGTCGCGCATGGCCTCCAGCACGCGGCTGTTGCCGAACAGGGATTTGGGAATCCAGTCGCCCAGTGATGTCACTTTTGGGGTTGGGAAATAGAGTTTCGTCCTGCGGTCGAAATTCAGGTAGCCGAGACCTACCAGGGTTTTGAGCAGGACTGTTGTGCTGGATGCCGGATAGCCCAGCGCCTCGCCGATTTCGGACATCGCACGCGGCTGCCGCTCCCGCATGAAGAATTCGAGAATTTCGATGGCGCGCAGCGCGGATTTCACGGTCGATCCGGCCGCGGAAATCGAAGCGGAGGTCGTCAGCTGCGATGGCAATCGTCCCTCCCTCGGCCCTAGCAAATTCACGGATGTGAAATTCAGCTTCACATATGAACATTTGTTGGTGGCCTCCCACTGCACATGAGATGGTCGCTGCCGTCAAGGGAGGGCCGGTCCGCCGGTGGCGGATCGAGCCGGAGCTTCGAGGCTCGAAAATGACCGTAACGCACGAGAAGATCGCGGAACTGCTGGACAGGGAGGCCATCCGCGATTGCATCTTCCGCTATTGTCGCGGAGTTGATCGCGCCGATGAAGCCGCGCTCCGCAGCGCCTACTGGCCGGAAGCCACCGACCAGCATGGACCGTATTCGGGGCCTGTCGAAGGCTTCTTCGACTGGGCCAAGGACATCTTCAAGACCGACGCGCGCAACGTTCATACGGTCGGCAATATCCTGATCGAATTCACCGCGCCCGAAGAAGCTGTTGTCGAGACCTATTTCCTCGCCTTGCAGCGCGGGCCTGCAACAGACGGCGGCGTTCGACAGTTTCTGATCGCCGGCCGGTACTGCGATGTCTTCAAAAAGCGCGATGGCGAATGGCGCGTTGCGCGCCGTGTCGTCGCCTACGACTGGGTGGACGAGCAGGTCGCGGCGACCGAGCCCGAGGCGGTCCGCTTCGGCCTGCGGTTGCCGTTGGGTGCGCGATATCCCGACGATCCCATCTACGATCTGCTCCGCGGAGCTAGGCGGACACCGACTTGAACGATCCAGTCTTGAGGGAATGCCAATATGAGCCATGCAGATGTGAAGGGACGGCGCCTGGACGTGGTCGTCATCGGCGCGGGATTCGGCGGTCTCTACGCCGTCTATAAGCTACGCGAGATGGGTCTGAACATCGCGGCCTACGAAGCGGGCGGCGATGTCGGCGGCGTGTGGTACTGGAACCGCTATCCGGGCGCGCGCGTCGACCTGCCGAGCATCGACTACAGCTATTCGTTCTCGCCCGAGATCGAGCAGGAATGGACCTGGTCGGAAGAATTCGCCTCGCAGCCGGAGCTCTTGGCCTACTTCAACTTCGTCGCCGATCGCCTCGACCTGCGCAAGCACTACCAGTTCAACACGCGCATCGTTAGCGCCGTCTGGGATGAGTCGCGAAAACTCTGGTCGGTGACGACAGATCGCGGCGAGATGGTCGAAGCGACCTATTGCCTGATGGCGACCGGCCCGCTCTCGGTGCCCAGGGATCCCGAGATCCCCGGCGTCGCGCGCTACGCGGGCGAGTTGTTGCGGGCCGGCCGCTGGCCGCATCATCCCGTCAGCTATGAAGGCAAGCGCGTCGGCGTGATCGGTACCGGATCGACCGGCATTCAGATCGTGCAGGAGGTGGGCAGGCAGGCCGGCGAGCTCTACGTGTTCCAGCGCACGCCGAGCTTCACGATGCCGATGCGCAACCAGAAGCTCGATCCCGACTACGTGGCCGAGGTCAAACGTAACTATACCGGCATTCGCGAGGCGGCCCGCAACAGCCCGAATGGCGGCGTGCGCCCGTGGACGACGCGGGCCTTCTTCAGTGTGACGCCGTCGCGCCGCCGCGAATTGCTCGAAGACGCCTGGAAGGCCGGAGGGCTGGCCATGCTCGGCACTTTCACGGATCTTCTGAGCAACGAGGAAGCCAACGAGCACGTGGCGGAGTTCGTGCGCGGCAAGATCAACGGCGTCGTCGCCGATCCCGTCACTGCGGAGAGGCTGAAGCCGCGCGGCTATCCGATCTTCGCCCGTCGCCCGTGCCTGGATACAGGTTACTACGAGACCTTCAACCAGCCGAATGTCCACCTGATCGATTGCGTCATTGATCCGATCGTGGAGATCACGGCGCAAGGCGTGCGGACGCAATCGAGTGAAACCGCACTCGACATGCTGATCTTCGCGACCGGCTATGACGGGCTGACGGGAGCGTTGACTGCCTTCGACGTCGTCGGCCGCGACGGCCGGACAGTCAATGAGAAATGGAAGGCAGGAGCACGGTCGTATCTCGGTCTCATGATGGAAGGGTTTCCGAACCTCTTCATGACCACCGGACCCAACGGCCCCGCCGCGCTCGCCAACATCGTCAGGATCAGCGAGAACGACGTCGACTGGATCGCGCACACGATCACGCATATGGCGGACCAGGGTCTCGACACCATCGAACCGACCAGGCAGGCGGAAGACGAATGGATGGCGCTTGTATTCAAGCTTGCCCAGCGTTCGCTGCTGACCAAGGCGAAGACCTGGTACGTCGGCACCAATGTCAAGGACAAGGCGCAAGGGCTGTCGCTGTTCACGGGCGGCTTTCCAAAATACCGGGAGTATTGTGCCGCCGCGATCGAGGCCGGGTACCGCGACTTCGTGTTCGAGCGCGGACGAACGACGGTCGCGGCCTGACAGCCGCAACCGAGGAGACCGCATGCACGCTGCTTACCGACCCCGTTCAGCAAACTCCTGCTTGCTGTCGTGGCCGCCGACGAAGACCAGGATGCCGGCGATCAGCGGCAGGACGGCAAGCACCAGAAGACCAGTCGAGGTCTGACCCGTCGCTTCCTTGACCCAGCCGATCAGATACGGCCCGCCGAAGCCGGCGAGATTG